>ERZ1292640.143-Hain-H43-02um-R1-143-length-57368-cov-7_pt1 | contig 57368 bp, 48 predicted proteins | sample MGYA00564404_ERZ1292640 | MGnify/ENA primary metagenome ERZ1292640 (study PRJEB36523, sample SAMEA6512636) | groundwater metagenome | collected 2019-01-08 | study: AquaDiva: Metagenomics assemblies of 32 groundwater samples | reverse complement strand
CCAAGGGTTTGGCTGTTCGCCAATTAAAGCGGTACGCGAGCTGGGTTCAGAACGTAGATCACTGCGTTGATTAGTAGTAATATTAATCTAGTACTAACTGTATCGGTGAAACCTTCGCCATCATTCGAACTGGATGGCATGGCAACGCCGAGGGAAGCTCTCTGAGTGATGACACACTATGTATGTTGACTCAAAGACAAAAAGAGATTCTTCAAGGAACCATGCTCGGTGATGGCTACCTTGAAGATCGCAAAACGGCGAATGCTCGTTTGCAGATTCGTCATGCGATATCGCAACGGTTATATGTGGATTGGCTGTATGAAGAGTTCAAAGATTTAGTCGCCAAACCTCCAAGACAAATTGGGGAGGCGTACTTTTTCAGGACCAGAAGTTATCCATGGTTAACTGACTTGCGAAAACTGTATTACCCAGATGGAATCAAACGAATTCCACCTGACTTCTCTTTAAGTCCATTAGGTTTGGCTGTTTGGTTTATGGATGACGGATATGTGGATCAAAAAGCCGCGTATTTTTGTACGCACGCCTTTGACGCCATCAGTATCCGTCGAGCGCAAGACATCCTTGCTCACTATCGTTTTGAGACGGGGCTTGTCAAAGATCGTAATCATTATAAGGTTCGACTAAAAGTTGCCTCGACACCAGAATTCATTCAAATCATTCGACCGTACGTACATCCATCATTACTGTATAAAATCAGAGTAGCCCCGTAGAGACTACACGTTAGCCCCTCATAACAGGAGGGTGAAGACATAGTCCATACCATTTGGAAACAAGTGGATACATATGCGTGAGACAGTTCGGTCTCCTATCTACTACGAGCGTTGAATATTGCGAGGACCCTTCCTTAGTACGAGAGGACCGGGAAGGATGAACCTCTAGTGTATCGGTTGTCCTGCCAAGGGCATAGCCGAGTAGCTACGTTCAGTTCGGATAAGCGCTGAAAGCATCTAAGCGCGAAGTCGACCTCAAGATTAATATTCGTTATGAGACCCCTCAGAGATTATGAGGTTGATAGGCACTAGGTGGAAGCGTGGTAACACGTGAAGCCGAGGTGTACTAATAGGTCCAGCTCTCCAGCTACGAACCGAGGAATCGTCTCAAACTGGCGATCTGCTTGGGATTCGCATCGAAATGTGCTCAACGTAGGATTTAAACCTACGTCTCGCACCTTTCTTGCTCCAGCCCTACGCATCTCATCCAGTTTGAACCAATTCCTTTTACAGGATTCGAATTTGGAATCATCCTGATGATCGTGTTGTTAGATAATTAAAAGTGTCAGAGTTCTGGTGCTATTTCCCGGCGGGTCACACCCGTTCCCTTTCCGAACACGGAAGTTAAGCCGCACGGGGCCGATGGTAGTCCGATTGGGCGAGAGTAGGTGAGCGCCAGAACTCTGACACTTTTTGATTTGTTGATTGTGACAAAAAATAGCTAATTTTAGCTATTTTTTTTGTATTTAGCCATTGACAAAAGCCTAATTTTATCCTATATTTTACGTCCGCGATTGCCTTTTGAATCGCGTTACGGCAAGCCTGGGGTTCGTGGATTTCGTACGAATGATGGGCAAGCCATATGCAAAAAAGAGGTGTTAGATGGCAGCTAAGAATGTCAGCTTGATGGAGAGCGGCGCGGGTTTGTTTCAAGGGTTCGTGACCGGCATCATGGACATCGTGCGCGAGGCGAACGGACCGTTCGAGGCGATCTACCGGTTGGCCAAGCCCGAGGGTCGCAAGACGCTCGAGAAGATGGTCGGTGTCGCGATCGAGGACTACCAGGCGAGCGTCACGCCCGCCAAGGTAGAGTCGCCGAAGCCCACCATCCCCGAGCCCACTATCGAGGCGCTCGACGTCAAGGTCGATAAGACCAAAACGCTCGCTCAGCTGGTGGCGGCCGGCAAGTACAGCAAGGGCTGCGTCAACTGCGACATCACGGATAAGAACTTCTCGATGGGAGAAATCCCCGAAGGCAAGGAGCTCGTCCGTGTTCGTCTCAACTGCTACCTGCCCAACCATGCCGCCGTCATCGCCGCTCGCGCTGCCCTCAAGCTCGAGCCGGTGACCTCGATCGCCTTCATCCTGACGGTCGGGGCCGACAAGCCTGACCTGCAGAAGGAAGCTCCGGTGAGCGACATCGACTCGGTCTTGTCCGATCCCGGCGGCGGTGTGCGCTATCCGTACCTCTGGGGCTACGGCGACGAGCGCGGGCTCGGCCTGAGCTGGGGCGGCTACGGCTTCGACGCCTGCGTGTGGTTCCTCGCCCTTCGCAACATCCAGCCCTAGGTCCCTTGGACACTCGGCCCTTCGCCCTGGTTCCCTTGGACACCAACTTCACCGCACTCTTCCACGATTCATACGGAATCGCACTTTGGAGGGGTGCGGTTTCGGTTTGAAAACTTCTACCCGACTTTAGTCGGCTTTTGGTATCCCGATGGTTATTAGACCTATTGGCTCCTTGGCGAAGCGGAGGCTCCCTGGTAAGATGCCTACGCCTTATGCAAGAGAATCACAACCTTAAAATCGTCATTTTGGCCGCTGGAAAAGGGAAGCGTTTGGAGTCGCTCGGGTTTGATCTTCCAAAGCCTCTTATTCCGATTCATGGCCGTCCCATGATCATGTATCTCATTGATGCAGTGCGCGAATCTGCCGTAGATGGCGAGCCGATTATCGTGACCGCTACTGATAATCGCGCATTATTTTGCGATCATATTGGCGAAAAGGCGTGTCATTACGTTGTGCAATCAGCACAGCTTGGCACAGGACATGCCGTCATGTGCGCGCAGGGGATTTTTGACGACGCGACAGACGTGATGGTGCTCTACGGCGACCATCCGACAGTTTCCGCTCAAACGATTCGTCGGCTCGCGGACGAGCATCAAACCAGCAACGCGACGCTCACAATGATGACAGTGAAATTTCCAGACTATAACGGCTGGCGACAATGGTTTGCAGGGTTTGGACGCATTGTCCGTGATGAGACTGGCCGTGTTGTCCGCATTGTCGAGGCGAGAGACGCTACAGCAGGGGAGCTTGCGCTCACCGAAGTAAATCCGGCTTACATGGTGTTTAAGCGTGCGTGGTTGTGTGAAAACGTGGCACTGCTTTCCAACAAAAATGCGCAAGGAGAATATTATTTGACCGATCTTGTTGAGCTCGCGGTCGCTCAAGGTCAGCCTATGCACACAGTGATGATTGATAATCCCATCGAAGCGATCGGCATTAACACGCCAGAGCAGTTAAAAGCGGCGGAGGAAGCGTTGGGGGGTGGAATTTAGAATATTCCACATTCGATATTCCTATGAGAGTCATAACCGATTGGCATGTACACTCAAAATATTCGCGAGCCTGTTCACAGCAACTCACGCTTGAGAATAACGCGCTTTGGTGTGAGAAAAAGGGAGTGAACATTTTGGGAACGGCGGATTTTACGCATCCGAAGTGGTTTTCAGAAATTGAAGAGAAACTTGAAGAGGTAGAGCAAGGAATGTTTAGTTTGCACCAATCTCCTTCATTAGCGTCTGGAGGTCGTGATGGCGGAATGCGCTACATGCTTACTACCGAGCTGTCGCAGATATATTCGCGTGGAGGTAAAACGCGTCGTATTCACAATCTTATTTTCGCGCCGAGTATTGACACAGTACGCAAAATTATTGCGATGCTAGAGAGACGAGGGTGTAATCTTTCGGCTGATGGGCGTCCAATTATTGGCGTTGATTCCGAAGAGCTTGCCAAGGAGCTTTTTGCAATTGATGAAAAGATTTTGCTTATTCCTGCCCACGCCTGGACGCCGTGGTTTTCTGTTTTTGGTTCAAAGTCTGGGTTTGACTCGATTGAGGAATGTTTTGGATCAATGGCCGACAGGATTTATGCGATAGAAACTGGACTTTCAAGCGATCCGGCGATGAATCGCACTCTCTCGGCGCTTGATGATCTTTTCCTTATTTCAAATTCCGACGCGCACAGCCCGCATAACTTCGGTCGAGAGGCGAACGTGTTTGAGATTCCAGAAGGCGAAGTGACTTACGATGAATTTTTTCGTATTTTGCGCGAGCATGACACCTCCCGTTTTGTCTCTACGATTGAGTTTTTTCCAGAAGAAGGGAAGTATCATTACGACGGTCACGCTGACTGTCAATTTTTCTGCGCGCCGGCAGAAACAAAAAAACTTGGGAACAAATGTCCCAAGTGCGGAAAAGCTCTCACCATTGGTGTTTTGAATCGTGTTTCCGAGCTTGCCGATCGTCCCATCCAGTCCGCTGTGCATTCTCAATTTCCATCTCCCATTTCCCAATTCTATTCCATTGTCCCTCTTGAAATTCTTATCGCTGATTCGCTTGGAATCCGCACCGTCAGCTCAAAGAAAGTCCAAGCGATCTACGAAGAACTCATCACAAAACTTGGAAACGAGTTTTCGATTTTACTTGATGTCCCAGCAGACGAGATTCGCAAGGTCCATCCGACTGTCGGCGAGGCGATCGAACGCGTACGTGCAGGAAAACTCCGCATTCGTCCCGGCTACGATGGCGTATATGGAAAAGTACAGGTCTTTTCAGATACGGATAGGATAAGAGTGCCCAAGCAAGTCCTTAACAAAATCTCCCTCGTGCATGGACGGGGAGATTTTAGAAATTAAATTTTGAACCCTTATAACGAGTTTGGAAATGGGTCCATGGCAAAAATTTGTTTTGCCTCTTCATATGTGAGCATTTCCTTTTTGCGGAGCACATGGACAAGGGCGATCACTTTTTTATCTTCCTGGCGCGTCAGGTGGATAAGATCTCCTTTTAGGGTTCCAAGCTTATCATCAAGGACATCGGTGAGTTCATTTTTTGTGAACACTTGGTTGAATCGTTCGTCCACATGGCTGGCAAGGCCCTGAATTGCTTCGCCTAGACCATGAACGTCCTCTTTGAGGACATGAACGTCTTCCTTGAGGATATGAACGTCTTCCTTGAGGCCATGAACGTCTTCCTTGAGGACATGAACGTCTTCCTTGAGGCCATGAACGTCTTCCTTGAGGCCATGCATATCCTGACCAAGACCTTCAATGGCTTTGAGGATTTGTTGTTGAGCGATTTCTTGATCCATACAGCCATAGTCTAGCACATCTTTTACAAAAACAAAATCTCTCGTCATGCTTGCGCGAGGCGAGAGATTTTTTTCAGGGTTCGGTGACTAGCGACGCTTTGCGGCCTTGCGCTTCTTTGCTGGCTTGCGCTTCGCTGTCTTCTTGGCTTTCTTCTTGGCTGCCATAGGATTGTTGGAAAGAGTCTTAAGCATGGTGAGACTCTCTCTTATTTATTAATAAAAGTTTCCGTCCTCCTCATGCGACGCCGACGACCTTTCGCATGAAAGATAATTGTATTATACGACGATTTTTTTTTTGTGAATAGATGTCGCGAATATTGTCAAGTGGTTACGCGCGTACTTCAACAGGCATGCCGACATCTGCCCAGTTATAAATCCATTTCATATTTTCAAAATTTACGTTCACGCATCCGTGACTCATAGGATGTCCGAAATTGTTATGCCAATACGCATAGTGAATGTAGATGTGCGGATAAATACGCAGGTTGTACGGAACAAACCCAAGAGAATAATTATTTGGATTATCTTCTCCGTAACTCCATGTGTAATCAATATATGGAAGTTTTGCGAGTACAGAAAGTTCGCCAATTGGAGTGACCCACGGCGTTTTAGCACTCGAAATTAGAAAGGAATTAGCCAAAATTCCGTTCTCGTAGGCATATAACCGTTGTTCTGAAAGATCGATTTTTATGCTTGATTCTGATGTCCCATTAAACAATGGACGGTCGCCGATGGTGATGATTTCGTCCGTTCCATCCGTGTTGAGATCTGCAGATGTCGCGCTCACTCCGCCAAATGGAACATTGGCAACAAATGCTGTTGATCCAACAATGTATCCACCTTCCAGCGAGCTCATCGTAAGCACACCGTCTACAAAAAAGATGTTTGACGTTTGCGTCGCGTCGTTTGCTTCGATATTTTCGATTGTTGGCGAGCTGTGGATAACATATTGCTTTACAACACGCGCACCATCAGTTTTTTGCAGAGTGAGAAAAAGTTTTCCATCATTCACAGCGCTCACCACTCCGCCAATCTCTTCAGGAGCGAACGCAAAAAAATCATTGCTCAATTTCAAATTTTTATTTTTCATCTTCCATACTTTCACGTGTGGACCACCAGTCGGTCCCGGCGTTGTTACAATTTCTGTCTGACTATTTTCATCAAGGTCGCCACATGAAACATTCACTCCACCTCGAAACAACTCATCGTACGCAAAAAAGCGATTTCGTATTTTCCATTCTTCATTTTCATCGTCCCATTCCCAAATTCCAACTTGTGGTCCGCCTCCATATTGCGTACCTGTCACGATCTCATTATCGCCGTCACCATCAATATCACACGTCGCAACAGTGATACCTGTTCCCATGCCAACATCATAAGCGAGGAACGAATCCACGAGAGAACCATCTACGCGGTAGATGTTGACGCGTGGCTCATTGCCAAGCCCCATGCCGACGATAATCTCTGGCAGACCGTCGTTTCCAAGATCGGCCGCTGTTATTTTTGCTCCACCCGCTTCGTTTGCCGTCACAATATTGAAGGAACTCCTCAACTCACCTTGTTGTGAGTAGATCGAAATCGTGAGGCTTGGTGGGTGATAGGCAAAAGCGAACCTCGGCATGAGGCTCGCTATGATGATCAGTAGTAGAATTTTTGGGCGCATAGAGATAGGACGCGTCATTCGCAAATGTTTCGTTTGGTGGACCGTATCGGATTCGAACCGATGACCTCCTGCTTGCAAAGCAGGCGCTCTACCAACTGAGCTAACGGCCCTCGACGTTTAGTCTACGGGCAAGGCCCACGTGGCCGTCAGTATGGCAAAGCTTTGTCTCAACGTCAAACACTGTTCGGTGGCGTTTTCCCATCAACAAACGCCAGAATATTTTTTGTGGCCACGCGAATCATCGCTTGTCGCGCCTCGATCGTAGCGCTTGCCGTGTGCGGTGTTAAGATAACATTTGAAAGTTTACGCAACTCAAGCGTATCGTTTGGGTCGCAATCAATGAGCGGTTCGCACTCAAATACATCAATACCAGCTCCGGCGATCTGTTGTTTGATTAGAGCTCGCGTTAGCGCCTTTTCGTCAACGATAGCCCCTCGAGCTGTATTTATGATGTACGCCGTTTTTTTCATCATCTTAAGCTCCCTTGTCGAAATGTAATGTCGCGTGCTCGGTAAAAGTGGCAGGTGAATACTCACAAAATCTGATTCCTTCAAAAGTTGTTCCTTTGTGCGAAAGGTTGCCTTAAACGTTTTTTCCATCTGCGAATTTCGTTTGATATCCGTGTACAATATTTTGAGATTAAAACCGTCATGCATTCGCCGAGCGAGCGCAGTGCCTATGCGACCTCCACCAATGATGCCAAGCGTCTTGCCAAAAACATCTTGGCCAAGCAAGAGTGTCGGTCCCCAACCGTGATACTTTCCCGCTCGTGTGAAAGTATCTGATTCGACGATGCGGTGCGCGAGTCCAAAGATAAGCGCGACAGCATGCTCGGCGACAGCTTCAGAGATCTCTGGTCCGGGAGAATTTGTAACGATAATACCGCGCCGCGCCGCCTCTTTAAGATCAATGTTGTCAAAACCGACGGCGTAATTTGCAATGAGTTTGAGATTTGGACCGGCGGCGTCCATGACCTGTTTGTCAATCCTGTCCGTGAGAATAGATAACAAGACGTCCACACCATTAACACGAGCCAATAGCTCACGCCGAGGGATCGCTCGATCTTTTTCGTAGATATCAAGCCTCAAGCCTTTGTGTTTTTTTAGCATTTTCAACCCATCGTCAGGAATTTCTCGGGTGATAAAAATTTTCATACCGTTTTCACACGAATTTTTTTGAGTGAGGCGATCGTCGGCCATTTTTTTAACAGTCCCGTTTTGGCACCATATTGTTGAATCACCGATTGTGCGTTGGCGAGTCCCAGACGCATCGCATCCTCAACGCCCCAACCTTTCATAAGTGCCGCGACCATACCAGAGCCAAAGGCATCCCCCGCTCCTGTGCGCGAGACTACACGTTTTTTTTGTCCTTTCACAAACCACGTTGTGGCGTCGAGGTGCGCGTGCGCGCCATGTTCGCCGTCTGTTACGACAAGCAACAACGAACTTGGGATGCGAATCTCGTTGCCGAACAAAAGTTTTGCCTCCTCAAGATTCACATTGAACATGAAAAGTTTGGAAAAAAGCGGTTCAAATGTTTTGAGACCTGCTTTGAGGTCGGCAGTACCCGGGTTCCACACGATTTTTGTTTTTTTGCCGAGCGTGTTGATGATGCGCGATGCCAATTTCATGTTGCCCCCAAACGAGGTGAGGTAAAGCCAGTTAGTTTTGAGTTTAGAAATTGGAGTGTCCTTGTCAGAGAGCTCGCCAGAAACCCCACGATACACAAGTGCCGTGCGTTCGCCAGTTTTTGGATCTGTGAGCAATGTCGAGTAACCAGTCTGTCCACCTTTTACGATCGAAAGTAGCTCCGTCGTCACATGGTGCGCGAGCATATCTCGCATGATGTCTTGTCCAATGGCGTCGTCGCCAATACGCGCCATAATTGCGGTTTTGAATCCAAGATTAGCAAACGTCACAGCGGCGTTTGTCGCCCCACCGCCTGTGGTTAGAACGAGATCGTCGAGCTCAATTTTTGTACCCAAAGCGACGCACTCATTTTTCCCCATTATTTTTATTTCTTTGGAGACGAGGAAGACGTCCCGTGTGGCAGAGCCGATGGTGATGATGTCGTAATGCATAAGTTTTTTACTTGTTTACGCCTTTCCCGCGCATCCAAACAGTCTCATCTTTTCACGGACGACTTTGGTGACCAGATCGCGGGCCGGGGCGAGATATTTTCTTGGGTCAATATTTTTTGTGTCCGTTGCCAGAGCCTCACGCAGGGCGGTGGTGAAGGCAATGCGTAAATCCGTGTCAACGTTAATCTTATTAATTCCTGCTTTGATTGCTTTTTTGATGTGCTCGTCTGAAACGCCACTGGCGTCTTCAATGTGAGAGCCCGCATTGATACTGCGACGTTTCAGCCACAATGGTACGCCTGAAGCGCCATGCAGTACGAGTGGCACGTTTGTCGCGTCCTTGATCTCTCGTAAGCGCTTCAGATCGAGTCGTGAACTCTCCTTAAACTTGTAGGCTCCATGACTCGTGCCAATGGCCACCGCCAGAGCGTCACAGCCAGTCCGTTTCACGAACTCGGCCACTTGTTTCGGGCTTGTCAAATGAGCATCGCGTTCACTCACAGAGACAAAATCCTCAATGCCAGCGATTGCGCCGAGCTCTGCCTCAACGAAAATCCGTCTGCGATGCGCAAGTTGAACGATAGCTCGTGTAGCACGCGAATTTTGCGGAAATGGGAGACTTGATCCGTCGAACATAACGCTCGTGTGAAGGCCGAGTTTGATCATTGAACGCACAAGTCGTTCATTTTTTCCATGATCAAGATGAAACGCCACAGGAACTTTAGCCTTTGCCGCCACGCGCACAATTGCCGAGAGGAACTCAATACCAGCGTAATCAATCGCTCCCTCGCTAGTTTGCAAAATCACAGGCGACTTCTCCATTATAGCGGCCTCCATGATTCCTTGTACAAGCTCGAGGTTGTTGATATTGAACGCACCGATGGCATACCAGCCTCGGTGGGCGTCAGCGAGCATTTTTTTTGGCGAGACGAGCATAGAGTTTGCTTTAGTATACGCCTTGACGTGGGTTATCGGAAGACGTAATCTTTGGCTCCTGGAGGACTCATGAAAGGACAGACTAGTGATCGTCCTGATATGAGGACGATCGGACAGTGGCAATGTATGTTCAGGGAGCTTTTTCGTCGCGCCTACGGTGGATACGAGTGTGCAACGAGTGCTCGAGGCGTCCGTGGTTTCATCAATTTGCTGCAGGCTGACTTTCCTCGCGTTGATGATTCATGCTTCGCCGGAGAATACGACGGCATCTCGACCGCCATGGCCGATTGTCTCGTCGACCTATTCGTGATTTGTGATAGATTGGGCATCGACCTTGATCGCTCGATTGCCATCAAGTGGCCTGGCGCATGCTTCTACTGTGGGAAGGTGAAGGACTGCAACTGCGTCGGACAACACGGCGAGCCTACGCTCGACGGTTCACTCCGTTCCGATTTACTCACCCAGCCATTGCGCAGTTGGCAGCAGATGCTCAAAGGACTCTTCGGAGCCATCAACGAGGCTCAGGGTATCATCAGGGTGTCCGAGCATCTCGGTAGAGAAATCAATGAGTTGGCCGAAGCGATCGAAACCTACGAAGCCACGTGTAGCGACCAGAACAAGCTTGCCGCGATGCTCGAGAGCGCTGACGTATTGGCATGGCTCATCGCTGTGGCCAACCTTCTCTCTATTGATCTTTCTTTGGCATTTATCTCAACCTACGTTGCTGATTGTTGCCCGTCCTGTGGACTCGAAGTCTGCGAAGATGGCGCGAACTGTCCGTTACACGGGTGGAGCAGGTCTCTCTAAACGAATCCGCCTCTCTTGAGGCGGATTTAGCGTTTATATATCCCTGACTTTGAACTTGGAATTCTTTTTGAGCCTCGAGCGAATTTGCGTGTGTGAAAGCAAGCCCTTTGTCGGTCCGACAAACCCGATTACCGATGCGGCATTGACCGAGCCCCATCGCAATGCCTCCACGGCAGATTGCTTGTGCAGAATTGCGCCGACGAATCCCGTAGCAAACGCATCGCCGGCTCCAGTCGCCTCAACGAGTTTCCCTGAAAAGATAGGACAGTGCCTAGTGTCCTTGCCGTCAAAACTGTACGCGCCATTTTTTCCGTCCGTGATGACAACGTGCTTTGCGCCCAGTTTGAAGAGCGCTGTGGTAAGACGATGTGGCTCTGTCGTCTGCTCTTTTGTTAACGCCTGTGCCTCTCCCAGATTCACAAACAGTAGCCGACTGCGTTTGATGAGTTCAAATAGTGAGCGCTTGCGATCGCGAATCTGAATCGCGCCTGGGTTGAACGTCAGGGAGATATGTTTGCGATCAATGGCACGTGCGACTTGTGTGAACAGACGCTCATATCCTTTGCCGAGCTCGGATAGATAGAGCCATTTCGTTGGGAGGTTGGCGGGTAATGTGTACGGGCAATCACCATGGGCGGCAAAAATTGTCCGTTCACCGTGATAATTTAGGACAACCGAGTAACTACTCTTTGCTTCCTTGTGTACGGCGATGAATCGCGTTGTCACGCGATCGTTTTTTAGAGCCTCATAGGCAAGTTTTCGTGTGCCATCTTGCCCCATCACGCTAACTATGCCGGTCTTAAAACCCATTCGTGAGAGGCCACGCGCAACGTTTGGCGCCGAGCCCGCGATCTCCGCGTCAACCATCTCGACTGGGATTTTTTTGCCATAATCAATGCAAATCTGACACTCTGGCATCTTGAGACTACACTGAATACTCGCCTCCGGGAGAACGACAAATGTGTCGAGCTTAATGTCACCAACAGTGATTAAATCAAACATACGGCCACTTTTTTATTCCTCTAGGCGATACGTTATCGAAACACGCAGTGTCATCTCTTCGCTTCCAGCCTCAATTTCAGGCGAACTCGTACTACCTCCATAAGCAGATTCTGCATAGGAACGGAGCATATATGGATCACTGCTGTCGGTCCATTCGGAGTAACCAACAACCGTATCGAGTTCAACTCCCAATGTTTGAGAAAGCGTCAGAGCTTTTTCTTGCGCATCTGCGATCGCTAAAACACGGGCGCGTTCTTTCAGTGAGTCTGTATCCTCGAGCTCAAATGACGGCCCAGAAATACTCGTTGCGCCATTTTGTCCGGCAGTATCGAGCACGCTGGACACAAGTGCGTTGTCACGGATTTTGATCGTGATAGAGTTGGACACCGTCCAACCGATAGAAACGTACGCCTCACCGTCCCACTCGGTTGCTTCATACACGTTGTAATAACTGGTCTGGATGTCGTCCGCGCTTATGCCAAGTGCTTTCACTTTCTCAAGCAGAAGATTCATCGTCTCGGAGTTGCTTGTTTGTGCACTAGTAACATCTTCTGCAGTGTTATCAACTGCAACCGTTACTGTCGCGACGTCAGGCGACGCAGTGACAGTTGCCTCCCCCTCAAAAGTCATTTGGTGTTCGTAAGGTTCTGGTTTACCGAGTTGTTCCATCTTCATCGCAAGAAAGACGATCGCATAGGCAAGCAGAATTATAAGTAGCAGGGCAAACGGTTTGTTTTCCTCCCATGTTGGCCAGAAGAAAGAGCGATTTTGTGATGTAGCCATAATGAAAAATTATTTTTTATTAAAAATACGCATTGCAGATTTGACAATTGCTGGCGCGGTGAGACCGAACGCAGTCATGAGCTCGCTCGGATCGCCGGACTCACCAAAGCGATCCTGTATTCCGATACGCTCAATCGGCACTGGCGCGTAGAGCGAGAGACATTCCGCGATAGCACCACCAAGTCCGCCAGCGGCTTGAGCCTCTTCGACTGTTAGAAACGCACCTGTCTCCTTCGCCGCCTTAATGATAGCCTTCACATCAAGAGGCTTCACAGTGTGACAATTTAGTACGCGCGTCTCAATCCCTTTTTTGGAGAGTATTTCCGCCGCAAGCAGAGCCTCATACAAAATCGGGCCAGCACCTATGATTGTGAGGTCATTCCCAAAACGCAACGTTTCTATACGCCCAAGTTTGAATGGCGTTTTTGAAGTCGTGAACACAGGAGATTTTTCACGCGCGAAACGGATGTACCACGGATGTGGATCATCAGCGATAGCTATTGTCGCCTTTCGCGTCTCGTTCGCATCGCATGGCACAACGACCCGCATGTTTGGTATTACACGCATGATGGCGATGTCCTCGAGCATTTGATGCGTGGCTCCATCGGGACCAACCGAGACCCCAGTATGTGCTCCGGCGATTTTGACATTCGTATTGTTGAGCGCGATCGTTGTGCGGATCTGCTCCCAATTTCGACCTGGAGAGAAACAGGCGTAGCTTGATATAAACGGTATCTTGCCAGCGAGCGCCATGCCGGCCGCGATTCCCGCAAGCGACTGTTCCGAGACGCCAAGTTGAACGAAACGATCCGGGTATTTCTTTTTGAACGCAAGACTACGCGTAGACTCTGTGAGATCTGCGCACAGCACAACGATATTTTTGTTTTTTGCGCCAGCCTCAATTAGTCCATCGCCATATCCGTTGCGTGTTGGTACCTGTTCAATCTTTTTATCAAACAGATTTTTTGCCAGATAGGCTTTTTTATTGTATTCGTTCTGGATCATATCTTTACTGATGCTCTGATCTAATTTTTCCTCCGAGCGTTCGCAACTGTGCAAGCGCATGATTCGCTTCTTCGCCGATCGATGGCACTTTACCATGCCACTCAAAATTATATTCCATAAAATCAACGCCACGACCTGGAATCGTGTCCGCAATAATCACACTCGCTTTTTCTGACATTGCATGCGCCCGTTCAACCGCCATCACAAAATCACGAATATCATTTCCAGCACAACGAATTACGTTTAAGTTGAACGCCTCGAATTTTTCTGCGAGCGGTTCAAGAGGCATGATCTCCTCCGTCGGCCCATCAATCTGAATATTGTTGCGATCAATTATGAATGTGCAGTTGTACAGCCGATTGCGTCCGGCAAACAGCATCGCCTCCCACGTGATTCCGGCCTCAAGTTCTCCGTCGCTCATGATGCAATAAACTCTCCACGGCGCACCGTCCATGAGTGCAGTATAGGCGAGCCCAACGGCTTGCGATGATCCATCGCCAAGCGGGCCCGAGGTATTCTCAATGCCAGCGAGACGTACGCGTTCAGGGTGTCCTTGCAATGGCGAGCCAAATTTTCGTAACGTTTTTAACCACGCCTTTGGAAAATAACCGGCCTCTGCCATTGTGGCGTAGCTCACGGGACAGATGTGGCCGTTTGAGAGGATGAGGCGATCGCGATCTTTCCAATTCGGTTGTTTTGGTTTGTGTACGAGGACGTGAAAATATAGCGCACTAAAGATATCCGCCATGCCAAGCGGGCCAGCGCTATGTCCCGAGCCTGCTGAAATCAACATCTTGATAATTTCTTCACGGATCACTTGCGCACGCTCTTCAAGTTGTTTGAGTTTTTTGTCGTGCAGATGTAACTGTGGAGCGCGAGGTTTCATAGTGGACTTATTGTATCACAAAGGCGGGGTATGATAGCCCCGCCATGTGTAATTAGGATATTCAATCCTATTCGCAGTTTTGTACAATTATTCAACGATGATCGTTCCGCTCATGCTTGGGTGGTAACTGCAATAGAACGTGTAGATTCCAGCCTCATCAAAACGGCGCGTCCAGAAGCCGCCATCAGCGCTGACCGTTCCACTGCCCCATTCGCCATCATCGCCAGTTGCCGTGTGTTTGTTGTCGCCGTTGTTGGTAAAGCGCACGGTCTGTCCAACCTCAATCGTGATGGAGCCTTCACTGTAGTCATTGTCCGTGATTTCAACGTCGTACGCTTCTATCAAGCCTTTGTCTTCACCGATGTCTGATGTTGAACCCTCGACAACCGTTGGATTAAAGTCATCAAGTCCTGTGATCTCTTCACTTGTCCTTGTGTAGTTGCTAAAGAATCCGTCTGGGACGTCATCAATCTTCGTGTTCCAGTTACTTCCATACAAAGCCACGGCCGCACTTTCCGTGCTCACCCACCATAGTTCACCGCCTTCATTGATCGCGTACACCTTCGGATCGGTGTTGATTTTGATCATTTTGATGCCCGGTTTATAAGTGACGTTGCCACCGATTTGGATTTTGCCGAGGTCGGCATCCGAGATCCATCTCACGTCGTCGAAATCGTCAAACCAGGTGAAATAAGTTCTGTCGTTGGGGAAGACATAACGGAATCCGTCCTCGCCATAGTAGTAAACGGCAGAGAACGATTCACCACGAATAAGATCGCCGGCTTCAATATCCGCGAGCGCTGTAACACTTGCGGCTTTAGCTGGCTGGATTTTTGTTCCTCCGAGCAGGAGCCCGATGAGTAAAACCGCGAAAAATGTTTTTTTCAACATAGGATGAAAGGATTATGTGGATTTCTGATTATGATAGCACGAATCTTTTAATAGCGGCGAGTGGGTCTTCTGCGTTGAAGATATTTGACGCAACGATTAGACGTGAACAGCCGGCCGAGATGAGACTTGGGGCGAGCAATGGGGTGATGCCACCGTCACAGCTAATCGGAAGTTGTGGATAGTGATGATGCAACTCGCGGATTTTTTGGAGAACGGACTCGCCAAGAAAGCTCTGCCCAGATTTTCCAGGATGCACACCCATCACCAGCAAGCCGTCAAGCATCGCGAGATGGTGTTTTATTTCTTCAATCGGCGTCTCGGGATTGATCGCAAGGCCAGTTTCTAGTTTATCCCATTGCTTGATGTTCTCGATGAGTGTCGAGATAGGTCGGTCGAGCTCAATATGGATAATGGCGCGTTTAAGATTTTTCACTTGATCCTTCCATTGCTTGATGATTGGTAGTGGATTTTCGACCATCAGATGGAGCTCAAAAACGACTGGCGTTTCTATCGCTCCCACAGCGCGCGCGTCATACCAGCTCATCTGCGGAAACATTGTGCCGTCGAGCACATCAACATGCACAGTTTTCACATGAGCATCAACGAGTCGTAGGCGCCGCTCAAACTCTTCTTGGGACTCCACCAGAATTGATGGGATAAGTTCAATCATATTTCAATCTGTCTTATCCTTCTCACATGTCTTTCTTCTCCAGAAAACGGAGTTTGCAAAAAGACCTTCGCAATCTCAACAGCATCATCCATGATCGCGATGCGTCCGGGAATGCACAACACGTTGGCGTCATCATCATTGCGCATGGTGCGAGCGGCATCAATTGAGAAGCCGATACCAGCGCGGATTCCACGCGTCTTATTTGCCGTGACACATACTCCAACGGCATTGCCACAGGAGAGGACGGCAAGACTGTCTTTATGGCTCAACACCGCCTCGCCGACAGTTCGCGCGATGGCCGGATAATCATCGTCAGGCACGAGCTTATACGCTCCAAGATCGTGCGCTTCATACCCAAGATTTGCAAGTTCGCGTTTCAGATGCTCTTTGAGTTCAAATCCAGCGTGATCTGCGCCGAGATAAACTTTCATAGTTAGATGTTACCGTTTTTTTGTAACACAGTTTTTGGGTCAGCGCAGTAGCGTCCGTAGTCTTGTGTTTTTAAAGTTTCAATTACCTTGTGTACGAGTGTCGCAGGATCTGTATCAAATATAAGATGAGATTTGATGGATTTGTGCGCAGTGTGAAGTAGATGTTGGATCTCATCCGCAATGCCTCCAGAGTCGAGCAGAACGCCGATGAGTTTTTTGTCCTCAAAAGCGATCGTGAATTCGTTGAGCGTCCCCATGCGACCACCTATGGTGATGACGGCGTCCGCCGCTCGTGTGAGAATCAAGTTGCGTCCAGCATAATCAAAGCCTGTGTAGACGATGACGTCATGGTATTTGCACGGAAGCTTGTAGGATTTTATGTGGGCAAGGGAGGTTGCGGCCGGTGAAAAACCAATACACAATCCGCCATGTTCGAAATTGCCACGCGCCGCCTCGTAAGGCAAACCAGTTGTAGCGCCGGTTACGAGGATAGCTCCTTCAAGGGCGATGTGCTTGCCAAGCTCATAAGCTTTTGGCCCCGCCGTTTTGAGTAGAGGCCCTGCCGCCGCACCAGACACGCAGATTTTATAAGCCTCCTCTAGGCCATAGCTCATCTTTTTTTTCGCGAGTCCGATCATCTTCCGGTTTATTTTAGTCTTTGCCATAGTGGCGGAATTATACTAATATTCGCCTGCTATGACTAGGCCAAACTTTTCACAACGTGAAATCGAGATATTAGATTTTTGGGAGAAAAACGCGATTTTCAAAAAGACTTTGGAAAAGCCTTCGCCTCTAGGCCCTTTTGTCTTTTTTGAAGGCCCGCCGACGGCGAACGGCCGACCTGGAATTCACCACGTCGAGGCTCGTGCGTTTAAGGACATCATTCCGCGTTTTCGCACCATGCAGGGTTATCATGTTGATCGCAAAGCTGGTTGGGACACGCACGGCCTTCCTGTCGAGATTGAGATTGAAAAGAAGTTGGGTTTTAGAGGTAAGAAAGATATTGAAGCTTTCGGCATCGAGAAGTTCAATGCGGAGTGCAAGCAGAGCGTATGGAATTATCTGGAGGATTGGAATCGAATTACCAAACGCATTGGTTATTGGGTTGATCTTGAGCACGCCTACGCGACATGTACCCCGGAATATATTGAGTCGCTCTGGGGGATTATCAAGCAGGTCTGGGACAAGGGGCTATTGTATAAAGATTATCGCGTAACGCCACATTGTCCACGTTGTGGTACTTCGCTTTCGAGTCACGAACTTGCACAAGGATATAAGGACGTGAAGGATTTGTCAGTGTATGTGAAGTTTAAGGTTGTGGGAAGCGAGAACGAGTATTTGGTGGCGTGGACAACGACACCGTGGACGTTAGCCGGGAATGTTGCGCTCGCTATTGGAGCGGAGATTAATTATGTTAAGATCAAATTGGACTCTGAATTTTTGTGGATGGCGAAAGATCGGGTCGCGGAGGTCATCAAAGATGATTATGAAATTGTTGAGGAAGCGAAAGGCTCCGAGCTTGTCGGAAAAAAATACGAGCCGTTGTTTCCGTTTTTGCAGACCGCCCTTAAGACCCAACGGCTTGACTACTCAACGACTGTATTTACCGTCCTTGCCGCGGACTTTGTTTCGACGAGTGAGGGCTCCGGCATCGTGCACACTGCCGTCATGTATGGACAAGATGATTTTGCGCTTGGGCAAAAAGTTGGATTGCCAAAACACCACCTCGTGAAACTCGACGGTACATTTGTTGAAGGCATGGATTTTCTTTCTGGACGACTTGTTACGGATGAAGACGTTGCGGTTGACATCATCAAGGATCTCGCGCATCGAGGTTTACTGCTCGCTAAGGAAAAGTACGAGCATTCTTATCCGCATTGCTGGCGTTGCAAATCAAAAATTATTTATTACGCCAAAGATTCTTGGTATATCAAGATTAGCTCGTTGCGAGATGAACTTCTCAAAGCGAATGAGACTATTCATTGGGAGCCAGAGCACATCAAAGATGGGCGTTTTGGCGAGTGGTTGCGCGAGGTAAAGGATTGGGCTTTTAGCCGAGAGCGGTATTGGGGCACGCCATTGCCGATTTGGGAGTGTCAGAAGTGTGATGAAAAGAGATGCGTTGGCAGTTTTGAGGAGCTTGGCGTTGATGCGGATTTTGACCCGCATCGTCCTTTTGTGGACGAAATCGAGCTTACCTGCAACAAATGCAACGGCATTATGAGGCGCGTTCCTGAAGTCTGCGACGTTTGGTTTGATTCTGGATCGATGCCGTTCGCGTCTGGAGTCTCTGGTTTTCCGGCGGACTACATCAGCGAAGCGATAGATCAAACTCGCGGGTGGTTTTACACACTCCTTGCTGTTTCCACTTTACTTGGAAAAGGCGCGCCGTACAAAAATGTTATTTGTCTTGGTCACATGCTCGACAAAGATGGAAAAAAGATGAGCAAGTCGCTTGGCAACATTGTGGATCCCAATGAGATGATCGAGAAGTACAGCGCCGATGCGGTGCGTTGGTATATGTACACGATCACGGCTCCGGGCGACTCGAAACGTTTTGATGAAAAGATTCTTAATGAGATGGTGCAAAAAGTTTTCATGATTTTGTGGAACGTGAAAGCGTTTTATGAACTGTATGCGTCGGCGACTCCTCCGACTCACGACTCTTCCGGCTCCACGACCCACATTCTCGATCGCTGGATTTTTGCGAGGTTGAATGTACTCATCAAGGACTGCACAAATTGGATCGAGAATTACAAAGTGACTGAACCGGCGCGTGCAATTGGTGAGTTTATCAATGATTTGTCAACGTGGTATGTGCGTCGTTCTCGCGAGCGCATGAAAATCGGAGATGGTGTTGCCGTTCTGCACGATGTGCTTTTGACACTCTCGAAATTGATGGCACCGTTCACGCCGTTCTTGGCTGAAATGTTGTATCAGGATTTAGCTTTATTTTCTCGCGATCATGGGAGAATGAAACTGGATAGTATTCATCTTGAAAATTGGCCGAGCGTAGATGCAGAACACATCAATCAAATTTTGCTCGACGAAATGAATTGTGCTCGTCAGATTGTCACGCTCGCTCTTGAACAGCGCGAGGTTGTAGAGATTAACATTCGTCAGGCACTCGCCAAGATGACAGTTAAAGGATTTGAAGGACTCTCCGACGAGCTCCTTCAGGTCATTAAAGATGAGGTGAACGTGAAGGAAGTTGTTTTTGAAAAAGGCGAGCCGGCGGTCGAGCTGGATACCAATCTCACCCCGGAACTCAAACGAGAAGGGACCATTCGCGAAATGATTCGTTCCACTAACGCTATGCGCAAAGAGGCTAGGCTGACTATTGAGGATCGCATTGTCCTTATCGTCTCGACAGTGGATGAACAGGTGAAACTCGCAGTCGAGGAACATCGTTTAGAGCTCACAGATGGAACACGGGCGGATGAGGTCGTTGTCGAGACCGGTGTTGGCGACCCGTTCGCGATTCAAATTCAAAAAGTGTGATGTCATCTATTTCTCGAGATTCTGTCGTGCTCTTGATTCCGCAAAATGACGCCGAGGCGGTACAGATTTTGCGGATCGCCCGAGCGTTTAAGATTGAGACGCTTGTTTCCGATCAGCCACATGGCGCTCGTCTTGAGCGTGAGCCTCAACTTTTGCAACGCCTTAAGCAGACTGGGAAGCTTAACGTTGTCATTGTGGAGATGCCTGGGCCGGCGGTTGAGAAGGCTGTTACTGACGCGGGTTTCACGCTCTACATCATTGATCATCACCGCTATGATGAATTGGATCGCATGAGCGATGAGAATGGCCAGCCAAAGCCAAGCTCGCTTGAGCAGTTTCTTTTATTGTTTGAGGTGGCAGATAATGAGCTCGAGCGACACGGATTTGATGTTCGGCTCGTGCGTGGAGTTGGGGCGATGGATCGTGGATTTATTTGGGCACTACAGCGCGACGGATATAGTGAGGAGGAAATTAAAAACGTGTCGCGTTACGTTTATGAGCTTTCGCGCGAGGCTCGAGGCCATGAACTCACGGAGCTTAATGAAAAAATTGCTCGCGAGGCGTGGAAGCTTCGCAAACAGGTTGGTGAATATCTTGTTGTCACAAGTGATGTGCCTAAAGCGGAGATTCGTCCTTATTTAAGTCTGCTGGTCGCGCAGGAATTTGGTCGGCCAACGCCGATGGTGATTGCCTCGCGTGGCGGTCTGCTCATTTATGTTCAAGATACGCCCAAAGCGCTAGCACTTTTTGAAAAATTTGGGGGATTCACGTTTGGGCAGGACACCTGCTGGGGGTACAATAACGCGCTTTCGTCAAAAAAATTAACGCCGAGCGAGGTCCTAAATTTTTTGCTACAATAAGGCCACTATGGTCCACACCGTTCATCTTTCTGAAGCGCTAGAGCGCATTGAACATGACGTCATTCTTCTTGAGCGTGCCAATCAAACGCTCATTGAGTGGGAGCATGAACCACTCATCGCCTCAATGTTTGAGACGCAACAGACGCCTCCTCATCATTGTGAAGGAAAAACGGTGCGTTCGCACGTGCAACGCATCTTGTTTCATTTGTACGCCATCGTAGAGGGGAAGTTGTCACTCATGGAGATTGAGGAGTTCGCGCGACACAAAGAGTTGGGTTATGAGATTCAGGAGCTCGAGGAAACCGTGCGTGAGAACGCCGCAACGTTTGAAGTGTTTGCTCTTCTTCATGACATTGGAAAACCGTTTCGCGCGAACTTTGACAAAGAAGGACGCGTCCATTACATCGGACACGAGAAAGAAATTTATCGTCCGGAGGTGATGGAGCTCATTTCGCGTATGGCGACGCGATATCGCCTCACTGATGATGATGTGAATTATTTAGTACCGCTCATCTCACTGCATCTTGAGCCGTTGAAGCGCTGTAGCCGAGGCGTTGATCCAAAGCACATAAATTTCTTTACGCGTTTTGCGGTTGGTGAACGACTCGACCCAGACGATTTCATAAATTTGTTGCTTGGCGGAACACTCCTCGACCAAACACTTGGTTCCATTCCTGCGGTCCCACAACATTTGGTGAATGTATTTCTTTCCGAGCTTGCCTATGCGCCGTGGAAAACAGAAGAGAGGGCACGTGAGAAAGCTCTTGCGCGCAAACGAGACGAGCAAAATATTTTTCATGAGGTCGGCCTTGACGGTGCGGCCGTTATGAAGCTCACAGGCATGCGTCCAAGTCGTGATTTGGGAGAGTTGCTCAAGGCATTGCAAGCTACGGCAAAAGGGACGGCGCCCATGGACAAACAGTGGTCGCGCGAGTTACAACATCGTGTGCAGGAGGCAAAAGAACGATTATGATTTCATCGCTCACCGGCACAATCAGCTATCATGGGATTGGATTTGTGATTGTACAAGTCCATGGAGTCGGTTATAAGGTGACTTTTCCAGAGGATATTTCACACGGACTCTCTGGTGAGTTGATACTCTATACTCATGAAGCTCAACGAGAGGATGGGCGTGAGCTTTTCGGTTTTACAACGATTGCAGGACTTGAGCTCGCGTGGAAACTCATGACGGTTTCTGGAGTCGGACCAAAACTCGCTCAAAAGATCGTTTACGGCGGTTCGCCAAAAGAAGTTTCTGAACGCATTACAGCCGGAGACGTCACGTGGCTTTCGACCATTCCAGGACTTGGCACAAAGACCGCGCAGAAAATTGTGCTTGAGCTTCAAGGGAAACTTGTGGCCGTGGGTTCGGGTGTAGATGCTGACGCGCTGGCTGGACTTATGGGACTTGGGTATCAAAAGTTTCAGGCAGAAGAGGTCTTGCACGGATTGTCCATAGAATTGACAACCGAGCAGAGGATACGTTCGGCGCTAAAAATACTTGGACGCCACTAAGTTGAAAAAAAATAACTATGGATCGACAGAATTGGAATCAATTTGTCATCGAGCACGGCCCACGGTCGGGCTCGTTTTTGCAATCGTGGGGATGGACGCATTTTCAAAAAAAGGTTGGCAAGGAAGTTGAAGAAGTGAAGATTGGGAAGGTGGGAGTCGCCACGCTCATCCATACCAAGATCGGTCTGTGGGACTACTGGTACTGCCCGAGAGGCCCTGTGGTGATTGAGGGTCAGCTTGCGTCAGCAATGGATCACCTCTCACGTCAGTTTTCGCAATCAACGTTTTTGCGTCTCGATTTTCCGATTCTCATTTCTCAATTATCCAGTTACCCAGTTACTCAATTACCCAATTACAAACTATCGCCTCACCCAATCCAACCTCCGACGACGTTGATCCTCGATCTCACATTGTCCGAGGAATCACTCCTTGCACAGATGCACGAAAAGACGCGGTACAACATTCGTGTGAGTGAGCGTCACGGCATTGAAGTGAGCGCCGGCGATGTGGAGGAGTTCCTCGCGTTGATGCGCGAGACAGCGACACGCGATTCTTTTCGAGCTCATCCTGATGAGTATTATCGCACTATGCTTGCGGAGCACGGCGATCCGGACGTCAACATCTCACTCGTGGTCGCACGACACGAAGGTAAAGCGGTTGCTGTGGCAATCATTTGTGATTTTGCAAATACGCGAACGTATTTGCACGGCGCGAGTAGTTACGAGTATCGTAACTTGATGGCGCCGTATGCCTTGCATTGGGAGCTCATCAAAGAGGCAAGAGTCAAAGGATTTTTAGTGTATGATTTTTGGGGTATCGCAGGGAGCGATAATTCCCATGAACCGCTTGCTGGGGTGACGCGATTCAAAAAAGGGTGGGGAGGAGAAATCGTGCGTTATGCACCAACGCTTGATCTCGTTCTTAAGCCGTGGCATTATCGCGTCTACCGATTGATCCACTGGTTAAGGGGTCTATAAGGTCCCGTAGTTCAATTGGATAGAATGTCTCCCTCCGAAGGAGAAGATTGCTGGTTCAAGTCCAGCCGGGATCACCAAAAAGGTCTGTCTTTTAGAGACTGACCTTTTTGTTTATTCCATGACCACGCCTTTGCTCTCTGCTCCCTCGTCGTCGATGTCCGTCGTGAGTGCGATTACGGAGCGATTCATTTGTGCACCCGTCGTGCTGTCCGTAGCGGTAATGAGTGTTTCACTCAAGAGGCGCATATATGATCCGATGTCACCACCAGTAGGCGTTATTGAAATATCAAACGATGTCGAAACAGAATTTTGTTCAAGCGAGAGATCACTTATAATCCAACTGATTGTGCGTGAGTCTTCATCATAATCAAGTGTGCCAACCGAGGTTTCTCGTACGACCTCGAATTTGGCATTAATCGGCACTGTTGCCTTGACGATAATGTCCTTAATCGGATGCCCACTATTTTGCACTTCCCATACAACGCGATAAGTCGTCTTCTCACCAACCTGCGGTGGCAGTGGTCCTAATCCAACCGGCGTATCATCAATGTAGTAGTGCGCTTGCGCGAAAAGCCACAGATTGGAGTTTACCGCGACGCTCATCGGACTACTGCGGATCGTTAGCGAACCGACCGACGCTTGCGCCGTCATCGTGAAATTTCCGCCCGCATTTATTGGTAACGCAAGATCAACATCGGTCACTCCTTCCCACGTTATTGTTCCGTCTGTCTGCTTCCCATCATCAAGATCAGCGTTTGCCCAATCGATCGGGATCTCACGATCAGGGTTGAAGACGAGCTCGATCGTCGTCTCCGTAGGATTATCGGTCTGTACCGAAATGCTCACGCGGAGTGTATCGCCAAAGTCAATCGTTTGATCAGTCGTTGAGCCATTGGTGATGAGTGTAATTTTAATTTCCGCCTCTTCAACATCCGTCTGCGCCACCACAGTAGCTTGCTCAAGGAATGAGATATCACGCATCAGTCCGACATGCGCGGAGATTTCTTGCAGACCAACCGCATCGGAGGAGAACGAACCTTCGATCGTCACCTCGAACGTTCCACCCGGCTCAAGCGTCTCAATGATCCACTCGGCACCAGAGTCCGGTGGCAGAGGATTTGCAGAAGAGATCGCAAAGGACTCTGGCACAGTAAGACGTAAACGGACGTAGGACGCTGGAATCTCACCTTCATTTTTGACGCGGAACAGATAGCTCACCATTTCTCCCGCCGTCGCCGTTGTCACACCTTCTGTCTCTATCGCAAGCGTCGCGTCTTTGATGCTCACAGATTTTGTGGCGATGTCTTGGAAGTCTGCATTGAAATTGCTTGGGCGGTAACTGCTGATCACCTGAATCGTTTGCGCGCTTGGCACAGGATCAATCCAAATGCCATCAATCACGACCACGCCATCCGAGCCCGGGCTCACAGAACCAATTGTCCACTCATCATCTTCGTTAGTCGGAGTCGGTTCGGTCGAGCTTATCTGGAGTCCTTGAGGGGCGATGAGTTGCAACTCAAGGGCCGCCACAGGCATACGCCCCACATTCGCATATCTAATCTCGTAGCGCACGCTCTGTCCGCTTTTCACCTCGTCAGGGCCTTCGATCGACAACTCAATTGCCTCCGCCTCTGTTGCCTTAAATGGATTTCCAAAAATCACATAGCCACCAAATGTAAGTCCGGCGAGTACTAGCAGGATGCCAAGTGTCCAGACCAGTAAGCGAGTAAAGCTATTTTTTCGGCGCGCACGATGATCGAGAGATGAAAAAACAGCCTCACGTTTTTTGTTGGTGTTGTTGCCGTAAATAATTTTCAAATCGTCCTCGATTGATGGAGCGTTTTTGATATTTTTTTTGCGCATAGTGATCACTATTCAAAGAGAGTGCCGAGGTAAGAATCCGTCACATTTTTAAACAATACTCCTTCCTTCGACCAGATCGCCTCATCAGATGCCCATACGGCCGTGAGATCGTCAGGCAGATGCAGACGGACGTTGACGGAACGATTAAGGACACCTGATTGTTTCTGCACGAACAAAGCATAGCGCTCTACGTTTGGAATGCCGACCGCCATTTTTACGCGACCAAGAAGGGAATTACGCTCGCGCAAGCTCTCCATCGTGAACGGCAAACGATAAGTGTAGCTTATTGTCGAGCTTGAACCGGGTTTGGTTTGCATCCAATTTCCAAAGACCGTTTTGCCGAATTCCTCGTTGATCTGTGTGCCACTCATAGATTCTTCGAGGACATCTCCCGTGATGAGCTCCAGTGTTTTATCTGTATTGAGTCTCAATGACGCCTTCTCAAATAGTTCATCCGCTGGTGGAGCGAAATCTCCTTCGGCAGAAAGAAGCGTACTGCCACGCGGGGTATAAACACGAATATAATCAACGTTGTTGAAGCCGGTGAACAGAGCTCCGGTTAGTCCTTTGTGCTCGCGGGTGATAGTGACGGTGTTGTCAATCGTGCCATCATCGTTAAGCACTACATCAAGTTGCACAGCCTCGTCAATAACCAGATCTGTTTTTCCGCCACCAAGATTCGTGTCTATGACCATCAGGTAATCGCCTTCGGTCATTGCCACGCGACCTGACCACCCGAGCGCATCAATTAGCTTCATGAGCTCTGGATCGCGCACATAAACTTGTGCCTCTCTTGTGGAGAATGTCGTTGCCACTTGTTGTAGCACTGTCAGCAAACTCATCGTGTCCTGCTCTTCGATGCGCGCCAATAACCGTGGCGCAAGATCCGCAAGGAACTGCTTTGGACGGTTTTCCTCTTTGTCATACTCGACCTCTACGATTTTCTGTGTCTCAAACAAAAAGTTTTCACTATCAATCGTGCGACCATATTCTGGCATATCAATTGCTCCAATAATTGAAAGGAGCTCTGCGACACTTGTCGCGTTCACGGCAATCACACCATCAACCGTTGGGCCACCGGCATGATCGTAAAACCAGATAATTTTTTTTGCTGACTCTGGAAAATCTGGAAACCAGTTAGCATCTTGGAATTCCCAGCGCGCGTTCAAAAGCTTGAGCGGTTCCGGCGCTTCTACAAATTCGGTGAGCGCGCCTTGTAAATCATACGAACCGCCACCGGGAATAGTGATGCCAACAATCGCCCCATCGCGCACGGTCACCTCTGCGTAACTGCCGATGAATCCGCCAGTCGGACGCGCTTCCGTGTTGTTTTGAAACAGCACGAGATAGCGCATCGTATTTTCAGCACCCAGCAGGAGTCGAATACCATCATAGAAAGATTCAAGGCCAATAAGCGCATTATTGAGTGACGGCAAGGACGATTGCATGAAAGCGAATTCCTCCAGCATTGATTCTGGCACCTGCCGTACGTCTGCGTTTGCAAGCGCTTTCTCCGAGGCTTCAATTTCTGGTCCAATGCGTACGAGGTAATCTGAAAGAATATCAAGCTTTGTCGTGAGTGCTTCACTTGAGCTCGCACGCACGGCATTCAGAGCCTCACTTAAGAGTTCTGCTGATGTAGCAAGATGTTTGCCGGATGCGATGAGAGCTTCGGCAGTTGAGAGTACAGCATAAGTCTTGGGCATGGCTTTGGCGATCGTCTCGGCAGAGAGCGAGATATTTTCAATTGCTTGTTTGGCGTTCAAGAAATCATCTTGCGCGCGTGCAAAATCGGCGGCCGCAATCCCATAGTCACTTTCACGAAAGGCGCTGGCCCCAAGGCGCAGATCACTCAAAGCCGCGACACTTGCCATCTCCACTTGCGCGCTTGTTTCTTTAGCATACTCGAGTTGCTTTATCGCAGAGATCGGCAGTACGAACAAAAACGACATACCGACGAAACCGGCGACAGCGTGTTTCCAATTGGGGTGGAGTGAGAAGCGAGAATTGAGAAATAAGAAGTGAGAACGTGACCGAACATGTTGAGCTTCGGTCTGGTGCTCAAACACGTCGTCGAGTGTGTAGAGTTCATCTGCGGGCTCATCCATGCCGACATCAGACTCCGGTAGCTCGAGCGTATCAAAGAGTTGTCCCGCACCGGTTTCAATTTCATTCCACAATACGTCGTGTGCCGGACGGTTGATGAGCGGAATAATCGTCTCTGACAGATGGCGAGGGTACTCTTCATGTTCTAGTTGTCCATGAATATCCTCAAAGGAAACGTGTAGGTTACGCAAAAGATCTGCAGGGGAACATTGCATTATCGGATGTGGCAATGTCACCGCAGATATAATAGGTGTACGCGACAGATCAATGACAAAAGGAGAAAGAGGAACTTCGTGTGTGATTATAAGTTGCGGATTGCGTTCGCACGGCGACGTTTGTGGACCAATCTGGTTAGGAACAGTAACCTGCATGAGGCGTGAAACCAAAAGAGGGAAGGCCTTTTTTTCGCTCATCATTTTTTTGTTACTTTTCATAGATCGCCTCTATTTCTTTTGCCATCGTTTCCCATGTGTAACGCTTTATGCGCTCGTTTCCCTTTTTCACGAGTTCGTCGCGTAGGATTTCATCCTCTTGTGTTCGTTCCATTACCTCAACCATCTCTTCCAAGTCATCTGGATTGAAATAAATGGCGGCGTTGCCGAGCACCTCTGGCATTGGGCCACGGTTTGAACTGGCTACCGGCACGCCGTGACGCATCGCCTCAAGTGGCGGGAGTCCGAAGCCTTCATGTCGCGACGGGAAAATGTACAGACTCGCGTTGGCGTACAATGCATGCAAAACATTTTCTGGAACAAAACCTGTGAAGATGACTGCATTCTCGTCAATATCAATTTCTTGCAGTTCTTTTTTGAGGTCCTTATAAAATTTGTCTTCCTTGCCGACTAGTACGAGTCTGACGTTTGGATGTTTTTTTACGAAGAATGAAAAGGCGTGCAAAAGGGATTCGAGATTTTTATGCGGGTAGGCACTGCCGACGTAGAGGAAGTACGGTGAGGCGACTGGTAATTGGACAATTGGATAATTGGGTAATTGGCTCTTGGACGAGACGCCTTCGTAGATCACGTGAATTTTTTCGCTCTGGACGTTGAAGTGTGTGAGAATTGAACCTTTGACGTAGTCGCTCACGGTTATAATCGCTTTGCTTTTTTCAATCGCGTGGCGTAGCACCTTGTTGTAGCCAATGCGTTTGATCGCGTAGCGGATTGGGCCAAGCGTGGTTGCCCGCGCCGAGTTTGGATCCTCAAGGAGAATCAGATCATGGATGGTGACAACAAACGGCGTCTTGGCTCTTAGTGGGATATTCCAATGGGGGTAGTGCATGAGGTCGAGGTGAGCTCCATCAATAATGCGTGGCATGATCAGTTGTTCCTTTGTCGTATACCAGTGCGCGTCGGCAATGACTTTCTCAAAGCGCTGGTTGATGAGTTTGCAGGCATCAAAATTTTCGCGTTTGAGAAACAGAACAAAGCGATTTTCGGAGTCGATTTTTTGGAGCTCATTCACGAGTTCCTCCACATATCGCCCGATTCCACCGCCTCCCCACTTTGGACCGTACATTCTTGCGTCAATGCCGATTTTCATGTGGAAATTATAGCACGAGTCATGTTTTTTTAGAAAGATAGCTCACCGAAAACGTCGAGCGTTTGTTTTGCAGTTTTGTTCCAAGAAAAATCCTTCGCGCGTTTGAGCCCTCGAGTTTTGAGTTCGGCTTGAAGCGTTTTGGAATGCATGACTTCGCGAATGGCCACGAAAAGATCATTAACGTTAAAAGGATCAATGAGGATCCCCGCATCACCAACTAGCTCTGGCATTGAACTCGTATGACTCGTGATTATCGGTAGGCCGTGGCTCATTGCATCAAGTACTGGCAAGCCAAAGCCTTCATAGAAACTTGGAAAAACAAATAATGTAGCTCTCTTGTAGAGCTCGATTTTCTGCTCCTCACTTACATAATCGAGCAGATGAATGCCGTGCGCGTATCTCGATTTTTTTATGGCCTCAAGTACTGGTTGTGCTTTCCATCCTGTCGCACCGGCAATCACGAGCGTGATCTCATCACCGGTTCGGTCGCGGTACATCTCGTAAGCCTCGATAAGAGAAAGGTGGTTTTTGCGAGGCTCGATAGTTGCGACGGAGAGAACGTAACGTCCAAATTTCTTGGCCACTTTCATAGCTTGATCCGTACCGCTCTGAAGAGCGTTTGAAATTCCAAGTGGCGTCACATGGATTCGTTTCTCGTTCACCCCATACAATTCCACAAGGTCTTGCTTAGTGCTATTTGACGGCGCAAGTATCGCTCGAGCTCTACTGAAGACTCGTTTTGGATTGATCAGCCGATGCCACAGTCGCATCCTTGCAGAAAAAAATTCTGGAAAAATCCTGAACGATAAGTCATGAGCGGTCACCACGTAGGGGAGCTTTGTCGCAATGTAATTAAGGTTTGGAAAAAACCAAGCATCTGGTCTGTTTACTTTTGGCAAGAGGTCTTCGAGGTAAGGCCTTCCACTTAAAGCGATACTGGAGTTTATGATTTTATTAGGGATCGGTATTGTCAACAAACGAACATTCGGCGCATCGAATTTTGGTAATCTACGAAGAGTCTTTGGCGCACCAGAAGCAAACAGAACGTATTCATTTTTTTGATCAAGATGAAAAATGGCATCGAGTAGCGCCTTCGTGTAACCTCCAACTCCAGACGGTTGCGGATTGGTTAAGTGTCGAATATCAACAAGGATTTTCATATCCGACACTCATGAGCATGACGCTCCCACGCCCGTTCAACGACGTGTTTTATTTTCTGTTCAAAGGCCTCCGTGGAAAATTGTTGTACGTGGGTTCGTATGCGTTGCGGGTCAAAATGACTGGCGTCAAATCTTAACAGCGTATCACCAAGAGCTTCCCAGCTTTGTTCATTGAAGAACGTCCCAGTGATGCCTTCAATCACTGTCTCAATCGCGCCACCGCGATGGTAGGCGATTACTGGACGACCGCTTGCCATCGCCTCAACAGCGGTAATGCCAAAGTCCTCTTCTTGCGGGTGAATGTAGGCAATGCAATCGGCATAGAGCTTGGCTTTTTCTTTTTCACTCACGCGCCCAACAAACTCAATTGTCGGTCCCGCTTTGTGCTTGAGCTCGGTTTCCATCGGGCCAGAACCAAATATCTTTAACGGTAGACGAAGACGATTGCAAGTCTCAATTACCAAATCAATTCGCTTGTAGGAAACGAGGCGTCCTCCGGCGAGATAATACGTTTTTTGATCGTTACTAATCGCAAATGGTTCGATGGACACTGGCGGATAAATGACGATGGCGTCATGGCGGTAATATTTTTTGATGCGTCCACGCACGGCTTCGGAGTTTGCAATAAACACATCCACACGATCAGCCGCGTGCCGATCCCAGATGCGTAACCATGAAAGAATTATAGGGATAATTTTTTTAAAAATGCGTGGCAGGCGCAACTCTTGCACATAGCTCAAGGTGTCTGACCACAAGTAGCGCGTCGGCGTATGACAGTAGCATAAGTGAATCGTTGAAGGTTTCACGATAACTCCTTTTGAAAAGGCGCTTGAGCTACTGATTACAACATCAAACGCTGACAGATCGTACAGCTCGGTCGCAAGTGGCATGAGTGGCAAAAGCCACTGGTATTTTTTTCGCGCGAATGGGAGACGTTGTAAAAACGAAGTGCGGATTTCTTTTTTCTTAAAGGCAGGATCGACCCGCTCTGGCTCATAAAAAAGAGTGAACGTCGGCGCTTCAGGAAATAGGCACTGCAACTGTTGCAGTACCTTTTCGGCTCCCCCATCTTGGATCAAATGATCATGTACGAGCGCGACTTTCACATTAATACGCCCCCTTTTTGCCTAGAACGACTAAAGGAGTTTTGAGTAGTATCCGCAAATCTAGCCCAGGGCTCCAGTTCTCGATGTAGAAAGTATCTAAGCGTACTTCTTCTTCAAAATCAAGATCAGCCCTTCCGCTGACTTGCGCCATTCCAGTGATTCCGGGTTTCAGAGTGAGCACTTTGCGATCAAGCGGTTTATAACGTTCGACCTCCTCCGGCAGATGAGGGCGAGGACCAACAAGACTCATCCGTCCAATGAGGACGAGGTAAAACTCTGGCAACTCGTCGAGACTAAATTTGCGTAGTATTCTCCCTACCGGAGTCACACGCGGATCATTCTTGAGTTTGAAGAGCGGTGTGCCAGCTCTTTGGTTGCCATACTTTTTTACAAATTCTGGATCAAAGCGATAAGCGTGCGCGTTCTTCGTCATCGAGCGAAACTTGAAATAGTGAAACGGCCGACCTCCTTCGCCAATGCGCGTGACTTTTGTCCCATTTGGCAGACGTGAAAAAAGGACGCGCCCGGGTTGTTCTAAAAATAATGCCACTGTGATTATGATCTGTAGTGGTAGTGTTATGAGAATAAGAATGAGAGCGATGACGATATCAAACAGACGTTTATAAATCGCGCCCCAACCTTCAAGTGGAGTTTTCTTTACTTCAACGATTGGGATTCCACCGTAGGTGTGCATTTCAGTCCGTGACGTCGCGGAAAGGAAAAGATCGGCGGCATAAAAATAGTCCAGTTGTTCCGTATCTGTAAAGGCGAGGAGACTTTGAGCGACGTGTCGGTCGACATTAGGGTCAGCAAGGAGCATGGCATCGAGTTCGCCTTTACGTTTTAGATCGAGTAGTTTTTTGCGCGCGGTCTCGTTGAAGGACTCAAATTGTGCGATGATGACATATCCGAGCGAGCCTTGCGCGCGTAGCGCTTTGCCGATCGCATCGGCCGTTTTATTTTTTCCAATGATCGCCACATGACGCGCGCCTATACTGGCTCGCAGTAAACTGCGCTGTAAGAGGCGCACAAGCAAGCGTTCAACTCCGACAAACAAGGTTACGAATACGAAACTTGCGAGCAGAATAAATCGCGATTCAAACAACTCACGCGAAAAAAAGAGGAAACCGAGGATGATTGCCATGACCGCGAGGTTCGCCAGTACTATCTGGATGAGTTCATCCCACAGTCGAGGTCGCTTGGTGCGATATAGGCCACTTAGGGCGTAAATCAAAAGCCAAACGAAGGCGACACTGAAGATGATAGTGGCGAAGGCTTCAAGGGTCAGATCAAAAGCAACTGGACGGATTGATGTGAAGATCGGATGAAAACGTGAAGCGTAGGCGGCAAAACCAGCCGCCACGAGTGCAAGGTAATCAAGTGGCAGGAGGATGAACGTAAAAAAGAGTTCGGCCCTTTTCATAGTGTTTGCATCGTAGCGCGAAAATGACGCATTGACAATCTGCCATTTTTTTTGATATCCTCCGTGCACTTCAGGATCTCGGATGGTTGCCCCCACACCTATTTTAACAACAGTTTTTCTATAGGGACCTCTGCGAAAGTCGCTTTCAAGGCGAAACTTCAGATGTTCGAGGCAGAATTGTTGAATAACTTTTGAGGTTTAACTAGAAGTTAAGCCGAAAAAGTTTGAGACGATTATGACCGAACAGATGAAGTTGCAGCCGAAATGGACTTTTGCAGAGATCCCTATAGTTAAAAGGCGAAGCCGGTTTTGCCTACAGCCGTAGATAATAACAGTTGTGGTTAAAATAGGTGTGGGGGAGGAAAGTCCGAACACCTATAGTATCGCAAGATGCTGTAACAAGAAGCGTTGCTAACGGCAACCAGAGGTAACTCTAGGGAAAGTGCCACAGAGACAATACTCGTTCCGCTTCGGCGGGACTAAAGGTGAAAAGTGTTCTGGTGTCGGGAAACTGGCTACAGAGCTCCACGGTTGGCGACAGCCGTCGGTGGTAAACCCGCTTCGGTGCAAGAGCAAATTTGGTCGCTCGCTTGACCCCGTCAGCAATGATGGGGCTAGATAGATAACCATCTGCAAAACAGAATTCGGCTTACAGGGATCTCTGAAGAAGAAAACAGTCGCCTCACGGCGGCTGTTTTCTTATTAGACCTATTGAGTTTTTAAAAAGTCGCGCCCCACCGTATGAATTACAATGGGGCGGACGCGTCAGTTGAGATGTGAGAAGGTCAGTTGGCGAAGGTGATTTCGCACGGCGACGCGAGTACTTCATGGACGTAGCACTGCGGGTTCTGCGTGAGGTCGTTCCTCACGTTGCCGCTCTCCATGAAGCCACGCAGGCGCACCGTCCTCTTGTCGCCGTAGTACAGCTCGTGGCGCGTGATGCGACCCGCGAGGAACGAGGCGATCCGCGCCTTCGACGGTTCGTGTTTGTTGATCGCCCCCATGTCCCCGACCGTGAGTTCGATCAGCGTCATTGCCGTCTCGATGAACCGACGGAAGCTGTTGACCGAAGCCTGCTTGAACTCCATGTACGTCTTGTCGTCACAGACATCGAGGAGCATTGCCATCGTATCCAACTCGTCGGAGTTGGCACCGTCGGTGTTGAGCTTCTGCGCGACCTGGGCCATGAGGATGGCCTTGAGCTTCACACGGAACGAGATCGACAGCAGGAACGTAGAGACGTGGCGGACCGGCACGGGCATTTGTACTCCTTGTCATAGCGCGGAATGCGCGCCGAGAGGATACAAGAATAGATTTAATATGTCAATCAATTGTCGCGCTTTAAAAAAAGATGCACCGCCCTGCGTGGACCGCGGGCGGTGAATCGTTCTTTTCTAGCGCAGGCGGACGACGTTGGAGGACGACATGCCGTTTGACCGATTGGCAGGACTTGACGCGTGATGCATCTGTCCGACGCCGGACGCCGAGAGGGTGCTCGCATGCTGTAGATTGTCGTCGCTCATGGTCTTCCTGACCATCTCTTTGACGGCCTCATCATCGAGCATGCTCTCGGGCGTGATTTCGCCGTTGAGGAAGCGTTTCACACGGCCACCGAGGGCCGTATTCCGCTTGCACTCGGACTGGAACTTCCAGCTCTCGATCGCCGCGAGAAGGCGGGCCGTAGCCATGATCCGATTGAAGACGGCGATGCTACCGTTCGTCATGAAGATGTGCCACCCGCTCATGTGGATGAGCGTATGCACACGCTTCTGGAACTCGACGGTATTCATCCCATCGAAGAGGCGGTGGTTGATCTGAAGCTGTAGTACCACTGCGAGGCGCTCACGGAATGGATGGTTGGTCAGGCGGGAGGTGGCGGAGGAGGAGGGGCAGGAACTGGCGGGATGTGGCACGACTAGAGACTCCTACGATCGCGGGGTTTGGCGGGACACCGATGAACAATCGGCGCCACGAATATATAAAAAGCCGTTCATTTTGTCAATGACCGACTCCTATCCTCTCTCTGATAATCTGCATTTTTGCTTGTGCGATTAGTCGAGCCTCATCTGCGCCGAGTTCAAGAATTTTTATCAGTTCATCTCGATTAGTAAGCAGTCCATTGATTTCGGCTTGCAGTGGGGTGAGATACAGGACGATGAGCTCTGCCAAATCCTTCTTAAAGTCCCCGTATCCTTTGCCTTGATAATCGTTTTCAATTGCCTGCACGCTTTGTTTACTCACAAGCGACATAATCGTCATGAGGTTCGCAATAGCCGGTCGTTTTACGTCAAACTCAATCGTGGATCCTGAATCCGTCACCGCGGACATGATTTTTTTGCGGATAACATTCGGCTCGTCCATTAGTGAAATATAGTTTTTTGGCGACTCTGCTGATTTGCTCATTTTTTTGTTCGAGTCGTCAAGAGCCATAATGCGACCTCCCATTTTTTGAATTCTTGGTTCCGGCACCGTAAAAGTTTTACCAAACCGTTTGTTGAAGCGCTCCGCAATGTCTCGCGCAAGCTCGACGTGTTGTTTTTGATCCTCACCAACCGGTACGACATCTGTGTCATACAGCAAGATGTCCGCGGCCATGAGAATCGGATATGTGAACAATCCAACGGAAACACCACCGTGTTTTTCAGCCCCATCAGCCTTGTTGGCTTTTTCTTTGAATTGTGTCATCCGTTCCAGCTCACCCATGTGCGCGACACAACTCAAAATCCACGCCAGTTCGGTGTGCTCACTCACCATGGATTGTTGAAACAGGTGGGTGCGTTTTGTATCCACACCAGCCGCCAGATACGCCGCGGTTGCAAACAGAATGTTCTCGTGTAGTTTTTCTGGTTCCTGCGTGACCGTGATCGCATGGTAATCCACGACAAACAAAAACGTCTCAAATTCTTTTTGAGCTTCAACCATGGGGAGTAAGGCTCCGAACAGGTTGCCAATATGGAGGATGTTGGTGGGCTGAATGGCGGAGAGTGCGCGCTTCATAGTAAGAGCAGTATAGCTTACCCTTGCTTTAAGGGAAACGTGTATTTTTCCACAGATTTCCGTTGACAAAAATGGTTTTTCGTGTTATGTTTAGTCAGTTATGTACAACCACGTTACAAAAAATGAGTTTCAGGAAGCCATGGTTAAGGTCGAACAGAGATTCGATAAGGTCGAACAGAGATTCGTTAAGGTCGAACAGAGATTCGATAAGGTCGAACAACGACTTGGTCTCGTCGAGTTCGGTTTACATGAACTTGGTGGCAAGTTTGATAAACTTTCATCAGACGTGGCGGAAAAATTTGATCACATTATTTACCTCTTTGATAAAGATGCAAACAAAACAGGTCAGCTTGAGGCTGAAGTCGTTTCAGCTCATTCTCGCATTGATCGTGTTGAAACGCATCTTGGTTTACTCAAGCCACAACAGCAATAGAAATAAAAATCCGCCCTTGCCACGAGCTTGGGCGGATTTTTGATTACACCTCGATCACGATTGGTAAAATCATCGGTCGGCGTTCTGTGCGTTGGAATAGGAATGTACCGATTTCATTGCGCAGTAGATTTTTGATGTGGTCCGGGTCGGCAGATGGCTTTGGGTCCTTATCAACGAGCAGGTCGCGGATGTGTTTGCGTGTAGCCTCGATGAGTTCCTGATGCTCCTTCATGTACACGAATCCACGACTGATGATACCGGGCGCGCCGATGAGTTTTCCGCTTTTTCGATCAATTTGCGTGATTAAAATCACCATACCGTCTTCGGCAAGCATCTGGCGGTCGCGTAGGACGACTTCGGACACGTCGCCGACGCCAAGACCGTCAACGAAAATGTAATCAGTCGGCGTGCGTTGGTCTGTGAGGCGTCCGATACTCTTTCCATCCTTCTCTTTCCAAAATTCCATCATCTGACCATTATCAACAACAAAGACATCTTCCTCCTTCCAACCGAGCGAGCATGCGACGTTTGAGTTTTCACGTAACATGAAATGGTTGCCTTCGATTGGCACATAGTACTTTGGTTTGAAAAGCATCAGCATTAGTTTGATGTCCTCTTGCATGGCGTGGCCTCCAGCGTGCACATCCATCATTTTGTAGTTGATGACGCGAGCGCGTTTGCGATAGAGCGTGTCCATGAGTCGTTGTACGGAAGCTTCGTTGCCGGGCACGACAGAGCTTGAAAACACCACCGTGTCGTCCTTGTGGAGTTTGATAAAACGATGCTCATCGCTGGCGATACGATTGAGCGCAGCATATTTTTCTCCCTGCGCTCCTGTGCACAAAACTAACACCTGATTGTCAGGATATTTGTTGACTTGATCAATAGGCAGAATATTTTTCGTCTGTACCTTGATGTAGCCGAGTTCTTTGGCAATCTCCACGTTCGTTTTCATTGAGTAGCCATCAAGGAAAATTTTGCGACCATGTAGTTCCCCAAATTCCATCATTTGTTTCACGCGAGACAAAAGCGAGGCGAACGTTCCAATAATCACGCGACCTGTGGCTTTTTCAAGAATACGCTCCATTTCCTCGCCAATCGTTTTTTCTGATTTTTGATGTCCTGGAATACTCGCGCAGGTAGAATCTCCCATCAGACACATCACGCCCTTGCCACCGATCGCGGCAATTTTTTGAAAGTCAGCTGGTGGGGAACCGATAGGGTGGAAATCAAATTTCCAGTCTCCTGTGTGGCAAATAACGCCGGCTGGCGTCTCAATCACAATCCCAGCCGAGTCTGGAATGTTGTGATTAATGTGGAAAAACGAAACTTTGAAAACGCCAAGCTGTAGAACATCATCAATTTTTATCGTCTGCACATTAAGCGGTGTGGTTTGGAAGTCAGTCTGGCGTTTTTTGATAATTCCAGCCGCGATCGGGAGTGAGTATATCGTCGGATTGCCGATGTTTGGGATAACGTGCGGGATTGCGCCGATGTGGTCGTAGTGGCCGTGCGTGATGACGACGCCACGGATATTTTTTTCCTTGCCACGCACGTAGCTCATGTTAGGAATAATGTAATCAATTCCCGGCATGTTTTCTTCCGGAAATTGCAACCCCATGTCAATGAGGATGATGTCGTTTTTGTATTCGATGAGTGTACAGTTGCGACCGACTTCTTCGCATCCGCCAAGCACAATCACGCGGACTTTGTCGTCCGTTGGGGTTTTAGATATCGGTGCGCTTTGTGCGGTCTCACTACCTGTGAGTTTGCCGACTGGTCGCGGGCCATTCGGTGGGCGGAAGTGGCGTCTGTCACCATGTCCCGAGCCAGTTGAAGGGCGTTGTGGACGTCGTCCACCAACAGGGCGTTTGTTTTCAACCATAAGAGGAAGAATTTAAAATATTGAAGACTGACATTTTTTGTACATAGTTGGTGGGCGAAGAGAGACTCGAACTCTCAAGCTCTTGCGAGCATAGGCTTCTGAGACCTACGCGTATACCAATTCCGCCATCCGCCCACGATTTAAGCACGATAACATTCGTGTTTATTCTATGACTCGCTTCGTTTTTATGTACCAGCTGGTCACGTCTGCAAATCTATCAGCTGGGACGACGATCTCGGTGGTTTTGCTACCCTTAACGTCTCTCGATCTTGCAAATGTGTAGGCTCGTTGATACAGGAATACAGCCGCCGCATCCTCCACGAGTTTTACTTGCATGTTGATATAGGCATTTTGACGATCAGCTTCGTTCGCGGCCGTGCGTCCCTTTTCAAGAAGCGTGTCCACCCCCTTGTCTGCGTAGAGTGCAATATTGAGGCCAGGATAGTCAACTTGTGACGAGTGCCAGAACGGATACGGGTCTGGATCAATTCCGAGCAAGACTCCTGAAAGCAGTATTTCGTAATCACGCTCCTTCAGAATAACTTGTTGCATAGTGTCGCCATCAACGACCTCAATGGTCACATCAACACCAAGTGTCTGCCACTGCGTTTTGATGAGCTCGGCTGTCGCCAAAAACTCTGCAAAGTTAATCGTTGTGAGTGTCAGTGCAAGGTTTTGTGTTGAGCCGTCAGAAACTTTTTTTGCTCGTATCATCGTGCCTTCGGTGAGCGTCCATAATGCTTCGTCAAGCAGACTGCCAGCGCTTGTAAGATCAAAGTTTGTCTGTCGTATCGTCTCGTCAAAGCCGACCATGCCCGGAAGAATCGGTCCATGCACGATCGCGCCAGATCCACCGAGCACCTCATTCACGATTTGCTCTTTTGGTACCGCATTGGCGAGCGCTTGTCGAACCTTGAGTTCTTTTAGAATAGGCTCCTTAACTTCGTTGAAGAAGAGGGCGGTGTATTGATGCAGAAGCGGTTGCACGATTTCAATGTCGCGCGTGCGCGTCACGGACGCAATGTTATCGTTCGGAATATATCCTAGACCATCAATATTTTTGTTATTGAGCGCGTCAATCGCGCTTAAGGCATCTGGATAGAATTTGAACGTGAGGCGTTCAATAGATGGCGGAGTGGTGTAGAAGTCGGGATTTCTCTCTAGCGTATACGAACGAATCGAACCGACTTTGTCTTTAGTGAATGTCGCAAAACGAAACGGTCCCGATCCGATCGGTTTCACGTTGATTTCAGCAAGTGGCGCACTGCGTGCCGGGATTGTTGCCCAAATATGCGATGGCATAATCCCTACAGTGAGTGCGGAGAGAAATGGAGCGAACGGTTCCGTCAGCATGAATTGTACCGTACGTTCATCCACCTGCTCGATGGAGATGTCGCTGAATGTTACCGACAACGGGCTCTTGTACTCTGGGCTTTGCATCATTGAAAACGTCGCAATAATGTCGGCAATCCTTACAGGATTTCCATCGTGCCATCGCGCTCCATCGCGTAAGACAAAAGTGTAGGTTTTGCCATCATCTGACAGATCGTAGGATTCGGCGAGATCTCCGACGAGGCCAACGCCCGGCTCATATTTCATGAGTCCGGAAAAGACAAGACGCGTCAGGTCGTTATCAACGTCGCTCGTGACGGCGTAGAGTGGGTTCACAAATTGTGGCATGCCGATAAGTCCTTCTGTGTATTCACCGCCGACGGCTGGGACTATCGTCTGATTCAGAAGGAGGTAGCGACCGATGAGCGTGAGCGAGCTGACAATCACCAGCACGAGGGCTATGCGACCGATGAGACGTTCCGTTGCTGTGAGTAAATGTGGGACATGCTTCCATTGTTCCCAGCTCGGCATTGCGCGAGTTTTTGCAACATGAAAAACAGTTTGTTTCGTTAGGTCCTGTGTCGTTTGACCTTTGCGAAACTTGGCGATCATTGCCCGTGAGTGTGCGGACAACGATTTAAAAAATCGTTGGAGAGAAAAACGAAGGGGCATTTAAATAATCACGTTGGCGAGCGCGACTCCAAAAAATAGAATCGCGAAGACGATAGTTGCATGGAAGAGTTTCTTTTCAACACCTCGCTTGGTGCGGTAGACGTTGCCTTCTCCACCCAACGTGGCGGACAGGCCTGTTCCGCGTGCCTGTAGCAAAATACCGATTACGAGCAGGACAGCGAGGACAACAAGGGAAGTATCAAGAATCGTCGAAATCATAAATCGAAGAAATACTAACAGAAACAGTAAAAAAGGTCAACTTGTGCTCAATCGGTGCGCCAATTTTTTTGTCCCGCGTCCGCTGACCTTCATCGTCGGCCGTTTTTTCTTCGCTCGCCGTTTTGTCCGCCGTATCTCACGTTCCTCCGCCTCGTGCTCCATATGATTCAATGATATAATCTTTACAGTTTATGAACAAACGATCGGTGGTGTCTGTGATCATTTTTGTCGCTGTCGCAGGGGGGATCAGCCTCTTTGTTTGGCGTACACTCTCTTTTTATCAAAAAATTGAAAATGGCACACTGCAACCAGATGATCTCTCGTTCATGGGTGAGTTCACGAAAAGTTCGTTTGCAAGCGCGGTGGCCAATCAATCTGTTGAGACGGTTTATGTTGATTCAAAGGATGATCCTGCGATCGGTCCTGATGACGCTGTGCTAACAATCGTAGAATTTGCGGATTTTAGCTGTCCATATTCCAAAGAGGTGAGTAGTACAGTACGGCGTCTGGTTGAGTCGTATGGTGATCGTGTGCGCTATGTGTACCGTGATTTTCCGCTCGTTGATGTTCATCCGGAAGCCGAGCGTGCGGCCGAGGCCGGTGCCTGCGCGCATGATCAGCGCCAGTTTTGGGCGTATCATGACAAGCTTTTTCAGAATCAGGACGATCTTTCTGAATCTGCGCTTGCGCGTTATGCAATGCAGGTTGGACTAGACGTAGAAGAGTTTGAGGAGTGTATGCAAGAGCAATTGTTTGTTGATGAGGTCGCCGATGATATGGCAGACGGACTCGAGGCTGGCGTCGTTGGCACGCCGACTTTTTTCTTCAACGGCACTAAAATTGAGGGGGCTATTCCAGAGTATATTTTCGAGTCGCTTATCGAGTCGTTTCTTGAAGAGGAACCGATATGAAACGCTTTGTTTTTCTTTTGATAATTTTGTTGGCGGTCGCGTTTTTTTCTTCTCGGCCTGCCTTAGCGACGTGTTCATGTCAGAACGATGACTACTCTTGGGAGACGCTTGCCGATTCGGATGCGTTAACGACTGAAGCGGAATGTAGAGGCGCGTGCACAACAGAAGAAGGCAAAGATTATATTGATGGCACGACTGCCGGATTGGCCACGGAAGAAGAGGAGGCCTATGAGCGCAGTAAAGAGGTTAAAGCTCGCGCGCTGGATTTCGTCAAGAATGATTTGTGCCAATGCTACTGTGGGAAAGATGGCGAAGGAGCACAGGCGGTTGGAGAATCAGGATTTGAGGATTCAACAGCTTGTAAGGATGAATGTACAGCAACAGGGAAGCAGTATGTTGGTTGTGCGACGAGCGCGGAGCAGGCGCCACTTGCGAATCCCGTCTGTTGGAGTGAAGAGGACTGTGAAAGTGATGGGGGATTGTGGGATACGGATAATCAGCCTTATCAATGCGCGCCAAGTCGTCATTATTGTTATCCAACGCCAGAGCCCGTTTCATTGAATGTTGATATCGGTGGGTTAGACAAGGTGAGTGATATTGGAACTTACATCAACGCGCTCTACGCTTATGGCCTCGGAGCTGGCGCGCTGATTGCGATTGTGCTCATTATGATTGGCGGAGCGCAGTACATTTTGGGCTCTGGCATTGGTTCGGTGGATGAAGGGAAAAAGCGCATCATTAATGCAGTGACCGGACTGGTGATTCTGCTTGGCGCCTATCTCTTGCTGGCCACAGTGAATCCGTATCTTGTGAGTTGGAAGACCCTCGAGATTCCCAAAATTAAACCAATGGCGTTTCTGTCTGGCTCGAGTTGCAACGACTACGACGACCTCGGGTACATCGTTGACCCAACTGGTAAATCGACAGAGGTGTATTGCGGTAATGAAGGTCTTGTCACCAGCACGCCAGAAGGCGTGGAGATGACGCAGGAGTGTGTGTATGCGAAGTGCACGCAGAAAGGGGAATTTTGCATGCAAAATAACGACGCGTATGAATGTATCAGTTGTGACTCCACGATTACAGCGGCATCGAAAGGACTGACGATCACGTCGGGGCTGTGCGCAAGTTTTCCTGCGACGACGTCTGGGGACGTCACTACGGAATGTCTGTTTGTTGACGCGGCGAGCAAACTCGCCGAGGCAGTCAATTTAAAAACGGATTTCTGTGCGCAGGTGGAGCTTAACTGCGCTACATTAACGGACTGCACCCAATATCAGCATGTCAATTTTCTTGTGAAGGGACAAACGGTGGCCACGCGCATGTATCCGGACGCCGTTGAACGATTGTGCACACAAAATTTGTGCGAAGTTCCCAATGGATGCGTGTATAACGAAGCGGATGCGAAGCTCTCCGTGTTAAGTTATAACGAAGCGCATCCCGCCTGTGTGAATGCCTCGGGGGAGTCCGCGAGTGAGTAACCCAGACCTGACCCCATTGCCACCCTATAAAATGTGTGTTAGCATCGACACACTTTTTTCGTATCTTGATATTTGCATTTCATGTCTCCCAAACCTTCAAAATCAAAACCTCTTTCTAAGATTGACAAGCACGACGTTCTAAAAATTCGTGGAGCTCGCGTGCACAATCTCAAAAATCTTTCGATTGATATACCGAAGAACAAATTCGTCGTGATAACTGGGCTATCTGGTTCTGGAAAATCTTCGCTCGCGTTTGATACGATCTTTGCAGAAGGACAGCGTCGTTACATGGAGTCGCTTTCAAGTTATGCAAGCCAATTTCTAGAATTGCAGGACAAACCGGACGTGGATTCAATTGACGGACTCTCGCCAACGATCGCCATTGATCAGAAATCGAGCTCTCACAATCCACGCTCAACGGTTGGCACCGTGACGGAGATCTACGATTTATTGCGTGTGTTGTTTGCGCGAGCTGGTGTTCCACACTGTCCAAAATGTGGGGTGCGTGTTGCCGAACAAACGCCGGAGCAGATGGGTAAAATGATTCTCAATCTTCTTGCTGATACTGCTGTACAATTATTTGCGCCAGTTATTCGGGAACAAAAAGGCGAGCACAAACATACACTCCTTTCGATTGAGCAGGCTGGCTACAAACAGGTGCGCTACGACGGGGTGCTTATGGATCTTGAAGAGGCTATTGCCATGCGCAAGGATAAGACACGCCAACATTCGATTGATGTAATGATGCGTGAAATTACGCAAGGGGAGAAGATTGATGCGTCGGTGCTCATCACACTCTTAAAAAAGGTGCTTGAACTCGGTAATGGATTCGCGCTCGTGGTGCGCGAGGATACAGCAGATGAGCTACTGCTCTCCCAGAGCTTTAGCTGTCCGAGTTGTAAAATTAATTTGCCGATCCCGGAACCGCGTCTGTTCTCGTTCAATAATCCGGCTGGTGCTTGCGCCGAGTGCACTGGTCTTGGGATTAAACTTGTGCTTGAGTCAAATCTGGTCATTCCAAACCAGCGCCTTACCTTTGCCGAAGGGGCGATCAAGCCGTGGACGCGTATCGCGGGAAATCAGTCTAGTTATTTGCGCCTGCTAGAGACTGTCGGAAAAATACACGGCTTTAGCATTCACACGCCTGTTGAGAAACTAAAAAAGGACAAACTGAAAGTCGTGCTCGAAGGCACTGGTGAGGAGATATATTTTATTGACGGGCAGGATGTTCTGTTCCCTGGCATTTTGAAACAGCTTGAGACGAAGTATCGCGAGACAGACTCGGAATACGTGCATAAGGAGCTTGAAAGTTATATGCGCACACTCACATGTCCATCATGCGGAGGAAAGCGCTTGCGACCGGAAGTGCTCGCCATCACGATTGCAGGCCGATCGGTGGCGGACGTTGTTGACGTCTCGATCGAACAGCTTGCGGATTTTTTTTCTGACCTTGTTGCCAGTGAATCGCTTACAAGCGAACAGAGACTCATCATAGAGCGCATCATGCAAGAGGCAAAAACGCGCGTGCAACATTTGCTTGATGTTGGGCTTGGCTATCTGACCCTTGATCGCGCCGCCATGACTCTCTCTGGCGGTGAGTCACAGCGAGTGCGTCTTGCGACTTCGCTTGCTTCAAAACTTTCTGGCGTTATCTATATTCTTGACGAGCCATCAATAGGGTTGCACCCACGCGACAACGATCATCTCATCAACATGGTGCGTAGACTGCGTGACGCCGGGAATAGTGTGTTCGTTGTTGAGCACGACAAGGCGATGATTGAAGCTGCCGATCACGTTATTGATATTGGACCGGGCGCAGGGATTTATGGCGGAGAGCTTGTCGCACAAGGGACGCCGGCAGAGATTCGTAAAACCAAAGAGTCACTGACTGGGCAGTATCTTTCTGGAAAGAAAGCGATTGACATCCCCAAGAAAACGCGTAAAGGCAACGGCAAACAGCTAACGATTGTCGGTGCCTCGGCGTTTAATTTGAAACAGATTGACGTGACGATTCCACTTGGCAAGCTTGTCTGCGTGACAGGCGTATCTGGATCAGGCAAATCCACGCTCATACTCGACATCCTCGGCAAAGCGCTTGCCAAACATTTTTATCGCGCCAAGGCGTATCCGGGAACTCATAAAACGATTAAAGGGATGGAGTATATAGACAAAGTCGTGGCTGTTGATCAGTCGCCGATCGGTCGCACGCCACGTTCCAATCCAGCAACATATACCGGCGTGTTCACCGTGATTCGCGATTTGTACACTGGCACACCAGAGGCGAAGATGCGCGCGTTTGATGCTGGCAAGTTTAGCTTCAATGTGAAAGGCGGAGGACGTTGCGAGGTCTGCGCTGGTGAAGGACAGCGTCGTATTGAGATGCAGTTTTTACCAGACGTGTACGTAGATTGTCCCGAGTGTCATGGCAAGCGTTACAATGCCGAGGCACTCGAGATTCACTACAAAGGGAAAAATATTGCGGACGTTCTTGAGACGACCGTCGAGGAGGCGCGTCGTTTTTTTGCCGATCAGCCACTAATTTATGAGAAGCTCAATGTCCTGCATGAGGTTGGCTTGGGATACATCACCCTCGGACAGCCGGCGGTCACGCTTTCTGGTGGAGAAGCACAGCGCGTGAAACTCGCAACGGAATTGTCGCGTCGCGCCACCGGCAAGACACTCTACATTCTTGATGAGCCAACAACAGGCTTGCACTTTGAGGACATCAGTCGTCTTTTACAAGTGATCCATCAACTGGTGGACAAAGGCAACACCGTCCTCATTATTGAGCATAACCTTGATGTCATTAAGGGAGCCGACTGGATCATTGATATGGGTCCTGGAGGTGGTGACTCCGGTGGTCAAATCGTTGCCGAAGGAACCCCGAAAGATCTCATCAAAAATAAGAGAAGTGTCACAGGATGTTATCTGCATAATACTGATCTTTAGCTAGGGTAAGCCAAAAAGTCAGCACTGATGGTTGACAGAAACTTGTTTTTCTGATACTATCGGATCTTCGTAAATAAATCTCCTTATGACCAAATTTCGCTTGTTTAACCTGATTGCTTTGGCAGTCCTTATCATAGCTCCGTTTTGGAGCCGTGCGGATGCTGGCGTCAGCGTGCTTTCGGAGGATAACTCCGACATCACTGTCTACGACAGCTGGGAGTATGGCGACTATCGTGTTGAGGCCGTTTCCGACTTCGTTCCAGATCCGTCTTCGGCATGGGATCTTTTGCTGGTTCTGCAATTTGGTTTGTTCCCATCTTCCTTTGATTTGCAGACGAACGACGACCGCGCGGTTTATGCGCAGATCAATAGTGATGATACGCTCGATGTGAATGAGTTGAATTTGGAGGAGCTCACACAAACAGCATTAGTGAACGATGCCAATGTGCTTGACAACGGCGTGGCCGTTAAAGATTTTGGTTCGGCCAAAGCTTATGTGGATGGCAATTTTGTGTATGCCGTGGTTGATGGCGCACTTTATGCCTACCATGAATATAACAACACCTTTCAGAGCATGTATCGCGAAAACCACACCTTCTCGGAAGATGTGCTTGACGCGGAAGATGGACGCGTGCTTGTGAAGGCGACGTTCCCGACTGGTGAGGAACAGTTGTGGTTTTATACTTACGTCGCCAATGGTCCACAGGAAGTTGCAGATGTACCTGGATCGTGGACGATCGCTGGTGAGGATATTCTTGACGGACACTTCACTGATGAAGGTGATATTGAGTTCTTCTCGTATTTTGCTCGCAACGTGAGTTCGCGCGTCAACAAGACGAGCACAAATCCATGGCAAACACAAAGTTACAAACAGTATGTGAGTTGGTATCGTGATGCGTCGGAGTCAACAAATCTCGTGCAGTCAATGAACAACAACACTGCTTGGGTAGACCAGACGGATCACTTGTATATCTCAAACGGTACTGATGTCCGCTTCGTGGCCTCGCTTGGTCGAAATGGTACGTTCTTGCTTCAAAATGATGTTTTGTTATGGAGTGATGGATACACAGGCGGTATTGCCGACATGACAGGCCACGTAATCACTAAGCTCAACTTCGCTCCAACAGACGCAAATGATAATTTTGTTGTGGGGGAAACAGCAAATGGTAAGATCGTCATGCAGGATCTCAACTCTGACGAACAGACCACACTTGGAAGCGGTGCTCAACCGATCGTTGTCGGTAATGACGTGATTTACTGGGCTGGTACTGATCGTCTCTATCGTGCGGTTCTCTACCTGCCACTTGCGTTGGGGGTGCAGATCGGCGAACCAATCAAACTCGCAAGCTCAAAGAGTGTCTTTATGTTGACGGATGAGACCCTTTCGTATCTTCCGAATGAGTCTACCTACTACACATGGTATGACTCGTTAGACGAAGTTCGAACGATCACGCCAGATGAGTTCGACTCGTACGCACAATCAGCAGACGATGTTGGAATCAAGCCCGGAACCTTACTCACTATTGATAGCGGGAAAAAGGTTTATATGGTTGGTGTGGATGGCGAGTTACACTGGATCGTTAACGAAGAGACTGTCGAAGCGCTTTACGGTAGCGACTGGAATAAAGAAATCTACAATTATCGTTTGATTCAGCTCGTTGACTACGACTATGGTAATGAGCTGTTGCTCGGCGACGATGAGTGGGAGGATGCGATCGAAATGGCGATTCAATAAATAAAAATAATCCCGCCCTTCGCGAAGGGCGGGATTATTTTTATTTTACCCACGTTTCCTTGAGCTTGCGTTTGAAGCCTCGCATGAAACTCAAGTAATTGCGACGAGTCTTGGCGTATTTAACGATCTCGATTTTCATGATGTTTGGCGAGGAGATAGGGAAGATTTTTTCCACGCCCACGCCGTTTGAGACCTTCCGAATTGTCAGCGTGCGTTGATCGCCTGCGCCACGCAGGTTCAAAATGATCCCCTCAAACACCTGAATACGTTCGCGCTTCTCGCCTTTAGGACTTACATCGCTAATGCGCTCGTGCAGTCGGATTGTCATTCCAGAACGCAGATCACTGTGTGGCATCTCTTTGGTAGTAGCTGGTTGAGTTTCTGTCACCGTCTCTGTGGTATTTTCGTCCGTTGCGGTCGCTTTTTGTTCGTCTGTCATAATCATCTTGTAGAGGTAGCCGTATGTGGCCACTCATTTGGAAGTGCGGGCAGTGTAGTAAAATAAGCCAAAATCGTCAAGGACGACCTTTGGATGTTTGGATAGCTATTTTAATTTGATGCACGGTCGTAGCTAGTTTGCCTTCCGTATTCGTAACGACAAGATCAGCCTGCGAGGCGAATGACATCTCTTCGCGTATCTTTTGCATACGCCGTGTAAGTTCTTCCTCTGTTATGCTTGCACGAGAACGAATACGATCCTCAAGATTGTCGCTCGAATCGGCGGTAAGAAAAATAACGAACGCATCTGGCCGATTTTTTTTGATCGTGCGCGCACCGTTTACGTCCACGACCATCAACACATCGAGGCCGTCATCAAGTAGCGCCTCAAGTTCCGCCGTGCGATTACCATACCAGTAACCGTAGTGTTTGTCCCACTCAAACAATTCTCCACGCTCGATCATGCGCTCGAACTCTTCGTTCGTAAAAAAATGATAGTCCACGTCTGCAACTTCGCCATCGCGCATTGCGCGCGTTGTACACGTGACGAGTTTTTTCAGGCGAGGGAGCGCCTCGACGAGCTTCAACGCCACGCTCGTCTTGCCAACTCCAGAAGGCCCAGTGATGACGTAAAGTTTAGGCATATTTGGTGTGAGCGATTTTTTTGATTGCCTGTGTGAGTTCCTCGGGTAGTGGCGCCGAGAATGTTCGACGCTCCCCATTTAGCAAGTTGAGTGTGAGTGATCGCGCGTGCAAAAACGGTCGGCCGATGGCGAATATTTTGAATCGTTTGACGAAGTACAGCTCATCTCCGGCAATTGGGTGACCAATAAAATGAAAGCTAGCGCGAATTTGGTGCGTGCGACCGGTCTCAATTTTTACGCGTATAAGATCAAAATTGCGAAAACGCTCGAGGATCTCGTAATGCGTGATTGCCTCGCGTCCTTCTTGTGAAGTCGGTCGCGCGGCCATGCGCGCCTTGCGTGCAGAACGGCCGATGTTGACGCGAATAGTGTCCGTCTCTTTTGGGAGTTTTCCGTGCACCAGCGCCACGTATTCTTTTTCCAATGTGCGATCGAGAAATTGTTGTTTCAAAAATGTATATGCCTCTTGTGTCTTTGCAATGACCATCACCCCCGAGACATCCTTATCAAGGCGATGCACAATGCCAGGGCGGTTTTCATCCTCCCCAACACCCTTGAGCTGTGGTCGTTCCACGATTAGTTCATCGGCAAGCGTTGCTCCATCAACTCCCGGTGCCGGATGGACGGCGATGCCAGAAGGCTTGTTGAGCACGAGAATATCATTGTCTTCGTAAAGGATGTTGAGCATAAAAGATTGTCGTGTAAAGGAGTTTTGGTCGGTCCGGTAGGATTCGAACCTACAACCATCCGTGTATAAGACGGACGCTCTACCGTTGAGCTACGGACCGACGTGGTTGTATGGTAGACTAAAGTGGACTTATCACCAAACGTGCTTTTTAAGCTTACCTGCTTATGCCACTCTACTTTGCTTCAATTTTAATTGCCATTTTCGCGGTCGTCCTTCTCATCATGGCAATGAAGGAGAAATCTTACGAAATGTTTGTTGGAGGGCTTGCCATCCTCTTTGGGGCCATTGCCTTCTTTTTTGTGATTCGTCTCGTTGGTATCGTTTAGTTTAAGTGTCTTATGTTGCCATTTGATGCCGGGTTTTTCGTTCCGCTTCTCATTGTTTGGTTCTTGATGTACTGGATTTTGGGTGGCGTGTTTTTTTCTATTTTTGCCTTGATCCGCGTGCATCGGATTCGTCGGGCGCGTTTTGGATGCTTGTTCACTTTTGCCGCAGCCGGGCTTGCCGTAATCGCCGCATGGGGAGGCACGACTATTGCGCGAGGTTCATTATTAGCCTGTGAGATGCAACCCACAAATTCTGTCATCATCGCAGTTGAGGAATGGATTCAAGAGTTTGCCTGCGGGATAATTCCGCTCACACTGTCATTCGTAATCGGTTTTACTTTGCTTCTTTTGCTCGGATTTATTTTCTTGAGTCTCTCGCGCGGTACAGAGAAGGCATGGATTGAGGACGGGAAACGCGGGGAATCGAGTTAGACATTGAGTGTAAAACAAAAAGTGTAACCTCTGGAGGTTACACTTGAGTTCTGTATTGGTGGGCGGCACAGGATTCGAACCTGTGACCCTCTGCATGTCATGCAGATGCTCTAACCAGCTGAGCTAGCCGCCCTTGATGTCGGCTTACTCTACTGCATCTTTTGGACGAGAGCAAGAGCATCTTCCTTACTTCTCACTGAACCATCAAGCTGTGCGTCGCGCACGGCTTGTTGCATTTTGCGGAAAGATGGTCCGGGCGTGTGGCCGAGACGAATGAGATCTTGTCCGCTCATAAGTTCTGGGATTTCATCGCCCCATATTTTTTGAATTATTTCACGCCGTTCGCGTACGCGTTGCATTTTTTCTTTTGCCTCTGGACGAATGAGGGCAAGCAGAGCAAGCAAGTCCTCACCACGACTGCCGAGGAATAGCCGTTCAAAGGTAGAACCCGGCAGTAGGGAAGGGGACTCCACGACGTCAACAAGATGGACAGAGCGCAAGAGCCATAAGAGTTCCTGCGTACTGACGTGGAACCGATCTGCGCGTGGAAATTGTGAGAAGTGATACTCCAGAAGAATGTGCTGTGCATTATCAAGGTCGGTGGCGCTTAAAAAAAGAGCCAGTAGTAGTTTTGGTGATAACCCACCAACATCTTCCACGTTGTGTTTTGCCGTTGCGACATCTATCGCAGGGAAGAGCACTGATAGAAAGCCCGCCGTTTCATAGCGCGTGATTGTACAAAGAGGATCAGCGAGAAATGATTTCAAAAATTCTCTGCCGATAGTTTCTCTCGGCACGACATACTGATCATCTACTTTTTCGATGAGGCGCGACGCGAGAGATTGAATAGCACTCCACGTTTCGCTTTCTATGTGAAATCCAAGCGTGCAGGCGAAACGGACGGCGCGCAACAGGCGTGAGAGATCTTCTTCAAAACGCGTTTTTGGAATACCAACGGCGCGCAACGTTTTTGATTCGAGGTCGCGTTTGCCGTGGTATGGATCTACGAGGTGCTTATATCGCACATCAAACGCCATAGCGTTAATGGTGAAATCGCGACGCGCGAGATCCATTTCAATCGGAAGGTCTGTGCGAGCATCCACCTTAACGTCTTTATATCTTCCGTGGCTATCTTCTGTTGCGTATTCAGTGCGAGGGATAGCGATGTCAATCTCTTCCTTCAACCCATCTGGCACGAATTTGTAAACACCAAAGGTTTTTCCAACAAGGTTAATCGTTCCATGTTGTGAGAACCATTTTTCTAGATCCGGTGCAGGCACGGATCGCACAATGATATCCACATCCTTTGTTGAACGACCAAGAAATATGTCGCGTACACAGCCACCAACAAAAAAAATTTCCGCGTGCGAGAAGGTTTCAAGAAAAGAATTGAGCCAGTTTAGCGACGGATGCGTTGCAATCGCGGTGAGTTGTTCCTCCTGTTGCATAGTGGATAGATTATAGCGCAGTTTTGTTTCATATGCGAGCTAATCGGTTAATAAATTGCTAGAAAAGGCTTGAATAAAAATTTTGTTTGTCTAGACAAGAGTAGACAAGCAAGTCGTAAAATAATTTTTGAGTCGTTGAGTAATTATTTTTTGAATCATCAGTTCTTCGACTAACGTCTCCTTTTTTTTGACTCTCGACTACTCCGTTCTGTGACCGCCGACTATTTTTTTCTAGGTTATCCACACATTTTGTCTAGGTCTCTTGCGTTCTTTGGTGCTATACTCTCGGCAACTTCAAAACGAATTTTTTTCTAATTCTACGTTATGAAAAAGCTTGCCGTCCTTGCCTTTGGCATGATGACGTTCGGCCTCCTTGCGCCGGTCGCTCATGCCTCCGGTCAAGCAATTATGTCATTGTCTCCTACAAGCGTCAGCGCTGTGGTGGGGGACACTTTTAGTTTAACGGTGTCCGTGGATCCGAACGGCGAAACACTAGATACCGCCCGGGCCGACATCTCATTCACATCAAGTAACCTCGAAGTTCTAGATGTTACTTTGGGGTCACTCTTCCCAGCCGCCTCGCCAGGCAACTCAACGAGTAATACAGACGGGACACTTTCATACGGCGGGTACAAATTCGGTGGCGATGTGACAGAGAGTGGTACCTTTTTGACAATCACCTTACACGCGCTTGCTGGTGGAACAGCTACGGTTTCGGTAACAGATGATTCGCGTTTGATCAGCTCTGGTGACGAAAAAATTGATTTGACACAACTTGGATCCGCAACGATCACGATTACCGGAACTGGCACGGCCGTATCGGAAGCAGAAGAAGAGGATGAAGTTGATACAGACGCATCGCTTGAACAGCAGGCTCTCGTGTATTTTGGTGCATTTGCCGGACGCATGCCATCGAGCGGTACGGATTGGTCAGCGTTGCATTGCATCGCTTATGACACATGCAATCCGTCGGCGAGTGGACGTGTTGTTAGTAGAGAAGCTACGTCGCTTGAAGTCTTTGGCGCGAAATATGCAAAACTTCCATCAAGCACGATGGACTGGAATACGATTCATGCACTTGCTTACACAGAGGTCTTCTATGATTGGGATGGAGATGGTTTGACTGGCGCGGATGAAACAGACAGCGCTGTCGTGGAGGAAGAGGAGGTTGTAGTCGAGGAAGAGGAGGTAGTTGAGGAGGCCTCACTTGAAGCTCAAGCACTCGTCTACTTCGGTGCGTTCGCTGGCAAGATGCCGTCAAGTTCAGTTGATTGGACAGCTCTTCATTGCATTGCCTATGACGATTGCTACCCATCAGATTCCGCAGATCGTCGAGTTGATCGTGAAGAAACTTCTCTTGAAGTCTTTGGCGCCAAGTATGCCAAACTCCCATCAAGCACGATGGATTGGAACACGATCCACGCCCTCGCTTATACAGAGGTCTTCTATGACTGGAGTGAGATAGATGCAGAGGCCGTTGTTGAAGAAGAAGTGGTTGCAGAAGAAGTGGTTGCATCCGACGATGCGGAATCAACTTCTCAAGATGAAGCTATTGGGTACTTCGGTCAACTTACAGGCTACCTCCCATCCACAAGCGCCGACTGGTTGGCCGTTGAGTATATGGTTGATGGTTATACACCAAGCGGAGACGAGCGCGATGTTGATGCGGAGAGCTCTGCAATCGCCAAGTTCGGAGAGGTCTTTGGCTCTCTTCCATCTTCCAGCGCCGATTGGAATATCGTTGCCGCGATCGCTTACTCTGGCGCAATTCTTTAATCCGTTACTATGTTGATGAAGAAATTACCCTTCATCTTGATCGGTCTCACACTGGTTGTGTTGCCATTGAGTGCCAGTGGTGTTTCCACGACGCAATATATACTCGACATGGAAACGGACTTTACCTCTACTCACAACACGTCCACAACGACACCGACGAGCTATACCATTGAAGGTTCGCTCGAACCGATCACAGGTTCAAACAGCACAAGCGCCTTTAATATCCTTTCCGGATCTGGTTTCCGTTACTTTTGCGGAGACGGCTGGATTGATACTGGGGAGACATGTGATAACAACAACCTCAACGGCGCTGACTGCACCTCTCAAGGATTCAACAGTGGAACACTTACATGTAACTCAACGTGTACTGCTCTTGTCACGAGTGCTTGCGCCACTGTCGCCTCTGGAGGTGGTGGTGGAGGTGGTGGTGGAAGTGGATCAAGCTCTCAAGAAGAACCAGATGCTCCAGAAGTAGATGAGACTCTTACTGATGAGGATTTTTTTACCTATGATGATGAGATCATCCTCTACGGCACAATGGACACAGATACGGAGTCAATCGAGGTGAATGAATCAAGTGATGACGTTGAGTATCCAGATGACGACAGCTGGAGCGCAACTGTCGCGCTCGAGGAAGGCGATAACACATTCACCATTGTCGCAGTAAATGATGATGGCGAATCTGAAGAGGTAGTCATCACGATTTCTCGTCACATTTCAGGAGACATCAACAATGACGGAGATGTGGATGATTATGACTTGAGTAAACTGGTACGAATGTGGGGAGGCAGTAATCAAGACGGCGACTTCAATTCAGATGGGATCGTGGATGATTATGACTTCTCGATCTTCGTCAGCCGTTGGAGTTAACCCATGCGTATGAAGCAATTGACTGGAGTACTCGTCCTGATTGTCTTGCTCTTTGCCCCGCAAATGACCTTTGCTACTGGAACGGCAAGCATGACCCTAGAACCTACACAGAAAATCGTCGAGGTCGGGACGTCCTTTGACATCCAAATTCGTGTGAACCCAAATGGAGAGTCGGTTGATACTGTCCGGGCCAATCTCTCGTTTGATGAAGACCTACTCAAAGTGGATCATTTCACCCTTGGCGAAACTTTCCCGCGCATTTCGCCAAGCAATACGATTGATAACGACGCGGGGACGTTCTCTCAAGGTGGATTTACTCTTGAGGGTCCGGTCACTACATCTGGGGTGTTTGGCACTGTCACCTTAATCGCCAAGGCAGCGGGCAGTGCAACAGTATCGGTTCTGGACACGAGTCGGGTGATCAGCGACGGGGAAGAGAAGATCAATACTAGCGCTCTTGGATCAACAACAGTCACGATCACAGAGGGATCTGCAACGCCAGAGACGGTCGGTTTCCTCACAGTTTCGAGCACGACCCATCCAAATCAAGGGGCATGGTACATCGCAAACGACGCCATTGTGGAGTGGGGTGTGGAGGAAGGGACAACGATCACACAGTTCTATGGTGTGTTCGATCAGTCACCAGAGACGAATCCAATGAGCGTGGTCATCGGTACGTCAGCAACGAAGGAAGATTTGGCAGACGGTGCGTGGTATTTCCACCTCAAGGGTCGCCAAGCAGACGGGCAATTCACAGACGTTGTGAATTTCAAACTCCAGATTGACACGATCGCGCCGAACCCAATTGCGCCAGTGGTCTATCCAGATCAGCTCTCTACGGATATGACGACCGAAGTGCGATTTGGAACTACGGATGAAACTTCTGGCATTGACCACTACGAGATCGCTTTCAACAACGGAGGATATACAGTTGTGACAAGTCCGCTCGTTCTAAAAGAGCTTTTGCCAGACACCTACCTTATCGAAGTGAAGGCAGTGGATAAAGCAGGTAACGCATCGTACGGAGCAACAAAGATGCGTGTCTATCCGCCTGAACTATACCCGGGAACGGACGTACAAGCGGAAGAAGGCACAGGACAATCGAGGCTGTTGATAATCGTGGCTTTAGGAGTGATCGTATTTCTTGCTATAATAATGTCGCTTAAAAAAATCCTGAAACGTCGAACGTAAAATTAATTTCAAACAAACCATTTAATAAATGATATGCGTATCGCCAAAATCCTATTACATTCCACGATAGGGTTGTCGATGATCCTTTACATGGTGTCACCGGCAGCGCTATTTTGGGCGACGCGTTCCGCTGAAGCCACCGCGGGTATCGCGACGACAATCGGTTACCAGGGTCGTCTACGAAACTCGGCTGGAACTGCACAGACAGGTACCTTTGATTTTATTTTTTATCTCTACGACGCCTCTTCTGCAGGCAACCAGCTGTGGACGGAGACAAAGGCCGACGTGACGGTCACGAACGGCTACTTTAGCGTGACACTTGGTGATACGACTGCCATACCGACCTCGGCGATCATCACAAACGTCATGTTCTTGCTCATTGATGTCAAGGCTGATGCCGCGTCAACCTATGATACGATTACAAGTCGTATCCCTGTGCAGACGACGCCATACGCTTTTGTAGCTCGCTCGCTTGAAACAGCCTCCTCTGCTCCAACAACCAATCTCTTTAACGGTCGCATGTACTATGACACGACCGCTGGTTCGTTGAATGTCTATAGTGCGACTGAAGGCGCTTGGCACATTGTCGCATCAACAACTGGTGAGACGATTGCTCATGCGAGTTTTGCGCAAGCAGACGGAAACGATGAATATATTGCCGGCATGTTTGGCGTAGAGGGCAACGTCTTTACTGATGCTTCGTTTATTGCAGGCGCAATGTCTGGAAGCGCTGGCACGACTTATAGCGATGGTTCGATTACGGATCAGGGTGGAGATTTCACTCTCGCGATTGCCGCGGGAACGGATGATTTCAACATCACAACAGGTAACTTGAAAATTGGTAACGGGACGCCGGATGCGACCCAAGACGGAGAGGATCTCTACGTGGAAGGGACTCTTGAAGTTGACGGCGCAGTGCGTTTTGATTCCAACAACGTAGGCGGATCATCAATTCTTACTTTAACTTCAACGGCCGCTACAGGATCAATGCTTGATTTGAATGTAAATCCAACAGCGGCTTCAACCGTTCAGGCGATTGATATTGATGTTACGGGTTCTACCCTTGGTATCGTTTCTGGAAACGCGATTGATATCGCGTACTCTTCGCTTTCGCACACAGGTATTGCATTAAACATCGCGACAGGCACAAATATCGTTGGAGATGCAATCCATTTAGAGGGCACTGGCACACGAACAGGTAACATGTTTGATGTGAACACGGATGAAACAGGGAACGGTCCTATCATGAATTTCAACGTGAACGGCATCAAAGCCGCTGGCGGAAACGTGATCAACGTTGACATTTTAGACACGATCAATTCTGTGTCTGACGTTTTGAATTTTACGCTCAATGATGCACTCGGTGCTGGAGCTCTTGTGGTTGATGTTGCTGATGGAGCTCGTGAGGATGCAATTATCGATATCACGACAGCGAGTACTGGCACTGGAACAGATGCGGCCGCTATCATGCAGATCAACTCTTCTGGAGCGTTGAACGCGCTTGCAAACGTGATTGATATCAACATGGTCGGTGGCGCGGCTTCGAATGTGATTGATGTTACGACGTCAACGATAGCAACGTCAGGCAACATGATTGATCTGAACTACGGCGCGGTTGCTGACACTGGCGATGGTTTGAACATTGATTTGAATGCAACAGCCGTTGCCGCACAGGCAATCGTTGTGAGTGCAGACGGCGCTTCGACGACAGATGGTTGGGCGCTCGCCATTGATAACACAGGCAACGGTATCTGGACCGGCGACATGATTAACATTCGCACAGGTACAGGCAATGCTACTGGTGACGTTTATGATCTCACGATGGAGGCGGGTGGCATTAGTTCGCAGGCTTTTGTCGTTAGTAATGCCGCGGCCTCTGAACAAGCAGGTTGGCTCATGGATATTGATACATCGGCGGCGTGGATTAGCAACATGATTGATGTCACAACAGGCGCTCAAGCATGGACAGGCAACATGATGTACTTCAACATCGGAAATGCCGCGGCAACGGGTGATGTGATAAACATAAATAACCCGACACTTGCGGTTGGCACACAAGCATTGGTCGTTGATAACAACGCCGCTTCTTCAAGCGCTGGCTGGCTTATTGATGCAAATACTTTTGGCGCATGGACAGGTAATGCCATTGACTTTACAACAGGTGCTCAAGCATGGACCGGAAACATCTTAGACGTGAACATCGGAGCCGCCGCCTCAACAGGAGATGTTGTGAATGTCTCCATGGGTTCAACGAACCTTGCTGGTGGAGCATTTGTCGTCGCTGATGCAGGTGGTGCTCGCACGGATGCGATTGTTGACATTACCACAACTTCCACAGGCTCCGCCGATGATGCGGCCGCGATTTTCCAGATCAATACTTCTGGAGCTTTGGTTGCTGAAGCCAACGTCATGGACGTGAATGTGACGGGAATCGCCCTGTCCGATGTCCTTGATATCAGCTTTGTCACAGACGCCGCCTCTGGTGACGCCATTGAACTCAACATGGGGACAAACGTTGCGGGTGATGCAGTAAAGGTTATTTCCGCCGCCACAACAGGCAACGGAGTCTCTATTACGAACACAAACGCACGTAGCTCTGGTTCTGCCTTGGCTATCACAGACTCCGCAACAG
>ERZ1292640.142-Hain-H43-02um-R1-142-length-57776-cov-5_pt1 | contig 57776 bp, 57 predicted proteins | sample MGYA00564404_ERZ1292640 | MGnify/ENA primary metagenome ERZ1292640 (study PRJEB36523, sample SAMEA6512636) | groundwater metagenome | collected 2019-01-08 | study: AquaDiva: Metagenomics assemblies of 32 groundwater samples | reverse complement strand
ATGGCCGAAAATAACCCGATAGAGCAGATTTAATTTTTTAAAGTATTAATAGCCGATAATTTGTTTCAACCATACTCTTAAATATTATCCGTTAACTCTCCATGCATGAAAAATCGTAATCCTTTATTCGTAATTCTGTTTACTGTTTTTCTTGATATGCTCGGAATTGGAATCCTGATCCCTGTAATCCCAGTTCTTCTCGCTGACCCTGCATCACCATCCTATATTCTGCCAGCCGGAATGAGCATTAAGACAGGATACATAATTCTTGGGCTGCTCATTGCGACTTTCCCGTTGATGGTCTTTCTTGCTGCGCCGATTCTGGGACAGCTCTCGGACAGGTTTGGAAGAAGGAAAATACTCGTCATCAGCCTTGCAGGAACTTGCGTTGGCTATGTTATTTTCGCAATAGCTGTTATGACTCGAAACATACCATTGTTGTTTCTAAGTCGTGCTTTAGACGGAATCACAGGCGGGAATATTTCAGTCGCCCAGGCAGTAATTGCTGATATCACTCCGCCGGAAAAGAGATCAAGAACATTCGGCTTGATTGGAGCTGCGTTTGGCCTTGGCTTCATCATAGGGCCGTTTCTTGGAGGCGTCTTGGCAGACCCGAAAATAGTCAGTTGGTTCACCGCAGCAACGCCTTTTTGGTTTGCTGCAGGCTTAAGTCTCCTCAATATGATTCTGCTCATAATTCTATTGCCAGAAACTCACACTCCTGCAAAAGATGCGGCTGTTGAGATGAACAAGTCAATCAAGAATATAATGCGCGCATTTTCGCATGTTGACTTAAGGATCATTTTCGCTGCAGCATTTTTGTTTCAGGCAGGTTTCGCTTTCTACATCACTTTTTTCAGCGTGTTCTTGATAGATAGATTTGGTGCAACGCCTGGCCAGATTGGGCTTTATTTCGCATATGTTGGGATATGGATAGTAATTGCGCAAGTGTTAATCACAAGAAAACTCAACAATCACTTCCGCGAAGACCAGGTTTTGAAGATTAGCATTCTTGCAATGGGAGTAGTGATCAGTTTTTACATTTTCATAACACATTGGTGGGAATTGCTGTTTTTCGCGCCAATGTTAGCAATTAGCAATGGAGTCACCCAAGCGAACATTCCTGGCTTAATCAGCAGAAGCTCCGGAAAAGAAGTTCAAGGGCAAGTGCTGGGACTCAACACCAGCGTGCAGGCGCTGGCACAATCTATCCCACCTGTGCTTTCAGGAATTATCGCTGCCCTTCTCACACCAGAAATGCCTTTAGTTGTTTCAGGCGCCACTATCATATTGGCAGGATTGTTCTTTATCTTTATGTATAAAGCACCATCCACAGTCCAGACACCACAAAAAGTTTAGCTAATTTTCATTTTGTTTTTCCAATTCAGTTTATGAAAAAGTTCTTTTTCTTCAACTTTCTTTCAGCCAACAGGTAATTAAATTAACCACTACAAAGTAATTAGTTCCCCAAAGTTTTTATATATTAAACACCATACCAGTATACATGACAACGGATGAGGATGAAAACAGACATTTACTCCACATACATGGCGTAGTTTATGGAGAAAAGCAAGTTCTTTATGCTTACATGCCAATAAGAATTAGATTGACTCCATTAATGGATGACAGTCAAGTTACGGGTCAATATAAAACAGATGTAGTATCAGCCCCTGAAGAGATGGTATTTGGATATGTGGGCAGAACACCAATTCAGGAAATTATTGATCCAATTGAGAAGCAAGGCATCGAAAGGCTGATTCATCAAGACGACAAAGCCCATCAGAGGCCGGAGTTACCAGTTAATTTCCCGAGAGTATCTTTATAATTTGGAATATTCTCAGTTCTTAATGCACTTCTTACTTCCATAAGTATTTTCCCAAGCATATTCTTGCCGCTACCGTTGCCCTCGCCCCAATAAAAATCATGAGGTGCTGCCTCGATTATATGCGCATCGCCTGTGGACAAAAGTTTCTGCTCAAGATCTGAATGGCTGCTGAATTTCACAGCAACAGCCAGTCGCATAACATCATCTTTGATCTCTTCCCAGTCATGCCTTATCGGGTATGTCCGTTCACGCCCAAGGCGGAGAGCATCTGTTGGCGATACAACTAGTCGTATTTTTTCTGCATGTTCGGGTGAGGTTAAACTGAATTTTTGTGCCTGGAAGTAATGCTCAGCAGTCGGCCAGATTTTATTGTCAATTGACAGCGGATGCTCCGAGAAATTAGAAAAGCAGCCATATTTCCCAATAGGATGATAGAATCTTATCTCCATTTCGGAAGGAATATTTTAATGCTTTTATTTGTTGCGGATATAAAAAATGGCAAGTTAAAAAGAGCACACTGCCTAAATCTTCCGATTTCTTACGCCTCCCTTTTTAGCTTTCTCGATTATTTTGTCGTATTGAAGCAAGGGATTTTGTTCTGGATGTGTAAGTCCAAGTTCTGAGAGCGCATGAGCCATTCTTTTAATATAAGATTCATGGCTCATGTTCAGCATTGTTTGAAGATTGTTGTAAATTTCTGGAGGAATATTTTCGACGAAGAACTTGTCTTTTTTCATGAATTCAGGGAGGTTAGTAATTGTTCCCTTACTGCCGTCAGCCAAAAGCCTTATTTGATTGAATTTTCCGGAGATGAGAATTAAATAAAATACCGTATAAAAGTGGCCGGTGAGGTACCAAGCCACGTCTGATTTTCGGATTACTTGAGTTTTTTTGATTGGTAATGATGCTAAACTAAGCAATTTAAAGAAAACTTCTTCTATTTCTTTTGGGTAAATTGTTATTTTATTGCTTGTCTTGTATCTAATCGCAGTGGCAATTCCTTCATTACGCATTCGGCTAATGAACCAATCAATTTTAGTTGCAGGATTTCTCCTTTCCGCAAATTCTTTTTCTCTCAGCTTGGGGTTTTCGAAGTCAATGTAGTGTGTGTATTCGTGAGCCAAACTTTTCATAATGAGCATTGCGTTTAACCTGCCCGTTTTTTTAAAATCCACATAAACGATTAAGGGCAATAGCCCATTTAATTTTATTATAGGCTTGTGCCGATCCATGTTTATGCTTGCTGTTGCCATTGACTCAAATTCATCGATAATAAACAATACTTTCGAGTTATGCAAACGCATTATTAGATACTTAAAATCTATTGGCTTAAGAAGAGTTCTCATTATATCATAAAAGTCTTGCTTTAGTGACAAATCGAGTATTGATGATAAGATTCTAAGAAGATCTGACCTTACTTCCGTCTCGCCCTTGCGCTGGATGTTACTTTTGTTTGCCAAATCAGCGTATAAAGCATAAAATTTTTTGTCAAAGCTATCAGAAAACATTATTTCTGCATTTATTCGTATCCCTCCAAAACTTGTTGCGAATCCTAATGATTTTATCTTCGAAAATCCAAACATTGTCATTAATCAGGCGATTGGATTTAAGAAATTATCCTATAAATAATTAAAAGTGGTCAATAATCATTCCAAAGTAGTCATAACCAAAAGGTTTTTAATCAGATTCTTAACGCCAAGATCATGGCAATCAAAAAATCAGCGAAGTTAGAACATTTGCTCGGACAGGTTCAAACTGATCTTGGCAGGGCAATGGCAGTTAAATCGCTGATAGGCAATACGAACTTACCTGAAAAATATGTTTCTGCAGCTATAAAAACATTTAGGGATGAGAACCGGCCAACCGATGCTTTTGAGCTCGCGATTGCTTCCGACAACATACTCCTTGGCGTTCAGATAACGAAATCACAGGGCGATATACTTTATGCAGGCCGGATTTTAAAAGAAAACGGCTTGTTAGACGAACAAATACAGTTATACAGGATGCACGGATACACTTTAGAGGCGGCTCAAGCAGCTGGAGAGCACCAATTGAACGATCTTGTTGATATTATCTGGGTGGAAGCAATAAAAACAAAATCACAGACTGCAGAGCTTCCTGAAACAATTGAATTTGTCCTTGGACATTACTCATCGCCTTCAATAGTTGATGTTTTAGAAGGTACTGGTCAAGAAGTTTACGCAGCAAGAGCCGCTGTAAAAGCGGGACTTGATTCGCGCGCTAAAAAACTCTATAACAGTGCCATTGGAAAAAAAATAGAAAACGGGAATAACTTAGAAGCTGCTGGAATAGCTTACGAATCTGGTCAACCTATAAAAGCCATAGATATTTATACAAAAATATTTGAGTTTGACAAAGCGCTCGGAATAGCTGTCAAAATTGGCGATTCGAATGTTGCAAATAGCATTCTTGAGAAACAACTGGCAAATGCCTTGTCAAGATCCCATTATCACCAGGCAGGGGAAATTGCTTCAAAACTTGGCAGGCACGCAGAATCAGCCGAGATGTACTTCCAGGCAGGGCAGTTCAATCCAGCATTAAAGGAAGCAGAAAAAGCCGGCCTCATCAATATGGAAATTGATTTGAATGAGAGGTTGGGTAACTATGTTGCAGGCGGCCACCGTGCGATTGATGCAGGACAATTTGGAAAGGGCACGGAATTGTTCGAGATGGGCGGGGATTTCAAGAACGCAGCAAAAGCAGCAAGTTTGGCAGGCCAGCCGGAAAGAGCAATTGTTTACTATGAATTGGCTGCTTTAATATCATAAAAACCCAAAAACATTTAAGACTGCCAAAGTAACTTTGTTCTTATGGATAAATTCAGGGAAATTGTCGCAGAAAGAATTGCATTTCACACAAAGTTATCAAATTCAGAAGTCAAGGCATTATTGGAATCGCCAAAAGATGTTTCTCACGGAGACATTTCTTTCCCTTGCTTCAACTTATCAAAAGCACTGAAGAAAAGCCCTCAAATTATCGCAAAAGAACTTGCTGAGAGCCTTGCTTTAAAAAATCCCATTAAGAAAATGGAGGTTGTCGGCGCTTACATTAATTTTTTTATTGATGATGCAGAATATTGCAAAGAAGTATTTGAGGCGTTAAAACAAGAAGATTTCGGCAAGCCAAAATTAAAGAAGAAAGAAAAAGTGATGATTGAATTCTGCCAGGCAAACACCCACAAGCCATTTCACATTGGTCATTTCAGGAACCTTTGTCTCGGAGACGCATTAGTCAGATTATGGAAGTTCTCAGGTCACGAAGTCGTAGCAGCGAATTATCCCGGAGATGTTGGCACTCATGTGGCAAAGTGCCTCTGGGCATTAAAAAAATTCCATGCAGATGAACAGCCACCGGAAAAACACAGGGGCGAATGGCTCGGCCTGATTTACGCAGAAGCAAATTCCAAAGCAGAGCAAAGCCCCGATTACAAAACTGAAATTTCTGCAGTTCTGAAAAAACTTGAACATGGCGAACACGAAATGACAAAACTCTGGAACGAAACAAGGCAATGGTGCCTTGATGAGCTCAACGAAACATATCAGGAAATGGAAGTTGATTTTGATGTTTTCTTTTATGAAAGTGAAGTTGAGAAGCCGGGAAAGATTTTGGTGCAAGAACTGTTGAAAAAAGGAGTTGCAAAAGAGAGTGAAGGAGCGATTATTGTTGACCTTGAGCCTTACAAGCTCGACGTCTTTGTTATCCTTAAGACAGACGGAACTTCGCTTTACTCAACTAAAGACATCGCTCTTGCAAAGCAGAAGTTCGAGCAATTCGGTATTGAAAGAAGCATTTACATTGTTGGCTCAGAACAAAAGTTTTACTTTAAGCAATTGTTCAAAACTTTGGAATTGATGGGATTCAAGTATGCGAAGGATTGCTACCATCTGTCTTACGAACTCGTCATGCTCCCCGAAGGCAAGATGTCTTCAAGGTCTGGGAATGTAATCACTTTCAGGATGGTTTACGAGGAAGTTCTCGCTAAAGCGCTGGAGGAAGTCAAAAAACGCCGCTCTGACTGGGGAGATGAAAAAGAAAGGGTTACTGCTCGCGGAATCGCGCTTGCAGCTTTGAAATTCTCGATGCTAAACCAAGATAATAACAAGACAATAGTTTTTGATATAGAAAAATCTCTTGAATTCGAAGGCGAGACAGGACCATACATTCAATACGTTATCGCAAGGATTAACTCAATTCTTAGAAAACACGATGGAAAAGTTCCCCACAACCCCGATTTGTCTGTTTTCAAGGATGAATCCGAAATAAAACTGATAAAGCTCCTCGGGGAGTTTCCAGAGGCAGTAAATGATGCCTGCTATTCTTACAGGCCGATGCGGCTTTGCAAGTACTTAATTGACACCTCTCAGGCGTTCAACGAATTTTACAACAAATGCCCAGTCCTAAAGGCGGAAGAATCTGAAAAGATGGCAAGGCTCGCCTTGGTGAACAGCACTAAAAAAGTTCTTTCAAGAGGGCTCAGCCTCCTTGGAATTCCAACATTAGAAGAGATGTAATTAATCCTCTAAATACTCCTTAATTTTCTCATATCCTTCAGGGCATGAATGCGGCCTGAAAATATCGTCATGGTAGCAGCTAACAGATGCAGATTCTTTTGAGTTTATAGCATCAGGACTGCTTTTTGGAAAGAAGAATTCAAAGGAGCTTTTTATCGTATAAATTGTTTGTTTGAGTTTTTCCTGATTATTAAGTTTTTTCATGAAATCAGAAGTTCTTCTAGCTTCTAAAACCTCTGAAGGGCAGAAAGGAATCCAGTTCAATAAACAAGACGGCATTACCAATGCGATTGGAAAAACCCCTATACCTGCCTGAGGAGTTGTGAGGAATACGATTTTTTCGATATCACTGCTGTTTCTTGTTCTGATATAGTTTCTTACTACCAAACCCCCAAAACTATGCGCAACAATATCCACCTTATTTGCACCAGTGCATTCTTTTAAGTGCTTGATTGTTTTCTCAAATCTGTTTGTGTATGTTTCAAATGCATTCTTTTCTTCATAGCATCCAGAATAGAATGTGAATCGGACAACAGTTGGCTTGCTGTCAACAGGAGGGCAGCTAATTGTGTCTTCATTGAGAATCCAGCCTTGGGAGTAAAGACCATCTTGGACAAAGCTTGACTGCAGCTCAAACATTGACCCTAATTTAGTTTCGTTCGCAAGAGCAATGCAAGCATTTGGGCCTAATGCTAAAGTAAGGAAACCGTGAACAAGAATAAGTGGTCTCTCCTGCGCTGCTGAAACGCTTACCCCACACATTGCTGAAAGAACCACAATCAAAATAATTAATCGCATATCTGATGCTTCCTTCCGAAATATATAAATATGCTTAGAACTAATGAAAGAAAGATGAGAGATTCTTTAGGTGTTCTTGGTTTAGCAGTTTTGGGGATATTGATTCTTTCAAGTATTGCTGTCTTTAGGGCTCCTTTGACTTTTAATGACGTCCAAGTTACTGGTCTTTTGCATGCTAACCTTGCCGAGGGCGTCAAGGAATACAGAATTTCTGTCATGAATACAGGTGAAAATGCAAAATTCTGTCAAGGTGTCATTAATGTGACAAAGAACGGTATCCTACTCAAATCAATAAAAGAAAACGCAGGGCTTCTGCAGCCGGGTCAGGAAATCCAAGTCGTAATTCGAGTCAAAGTGCCTCTTGGTGCCGAGGCGATTGTTGGAACTTTCTGTACAACATAAAGCATTTAAATACCCCTTCAATCCTGAGGCAAATGGTTGAGAGGCTTAAGTTCAAGACAACTGCAGATATTTCTGTTTCCAAAGGCATAGTTGACCAAGTTATTGGCCAGGACAGCGCCGTTAATATAATAAAAAAAGCTGCCCAGCAAAGAAGGCATGTCCTTTTGATTGGCGAGCCAGGAACAGGCAAATCAATGCTTGGGCTTGCACTTGCAGAGCTTCTTCCTAAGGAAAAGCTTGTTGACATAGTTTCTTTCCCTAATCCAAATGATGAGAACGCACCACTAATTAGAACCGTGCCTGCTGGAAAGGGGCGCGACCTGATAATGCGCACTCGGCTTGAATCAGGCAAAGTCTTCAGATTCCAGAACATTTTCTTCATTGTCGTTGCTATTTTGGCAGCTGTCTTTCTTCCCATGTGGGCTTTCAACCACTATTCCAACCCCGAGACATTTCCTCAATTTCCAAAAGAAAGCCTAACTACACTGCCGCTTCTTGGCGGTCTTATGTTTGTTGGCTTCTTCCTCGGAGGAGCAATAATGCTCGCAGGCCTTGGGCTCTTCCTTAATCTTAATAGGAAAGCTGATGTGAGAGCAAGAACACCGAAAGTGATTGTTGATAATTTCGGCAAGAAACAGGCTCCGTTCTTTGATGCAACAGGATCCCACGCTGGAGCTTTGCTTGGAGATGTCCTTCACGACCCCTTCCAATCAGGCGGCCTTGGCACGCCAGCGCATGAAAGGGTAGTTGCGGGAATGATCCACAAAGCAAATAATGGCGTTCTTTTTGTTGATGAAATAGCAACCTTACAACCGCACACTCAGCAAGAATTGCTAACATCATTACAGGAAGGCAAATTTGCCATTACGGGACAGAGTGAAAGGAGCGCTGGAGCGATGGTCAGGACTGAGCCAGTTCCATGCAACTTTGTTCTGGTTGCGGCAGGTAACGTTGAAACGATTAAGCATCTCCACCCAGCTTTAAGGTCAAGAATCAGAGGTTATGGTTACGAAGTTTACATGAAGGAGACTATGCTTGACACTCCAGAAAACAGGGACAGGATATCCATTTTCGTCGCGCAGGAGATTGCCAAGGACAAAAAAATACCGGCATTCTCAAAAGAAGCCGTTGATGAGATCATATTCATCGCACGAAAGATGGCTAATAGAAAAGGCCACTTGACATTAAGGCTAAGAGAACTGGGAGGCCTTGTCAGGGCGGCAGGAGATATCGCTAAGGAACAAGATGCAGCCATTGCTGAAAAGAAGCATGTTGCTGCGGCTCTTCACATCGCCAAAACACTAGAGCAGCAAATAGCTGACAGGTACATTGAGCAGAAGAAGCAGTACGAAATAATAATCACAGAAGGTAGAAAGATAGGAAGAGTCAATGGTCTCGCAGTTATCGGCGGAGGCTCATCCTACTCCGGAATTATTTTGCCTATAGAAGCAGAAGTTACACCAGGAGGGGAGTACAAGGAGATAATAGCTACCGGAAAGCTCGGTGAAATCGCCAAAGAGGCAGTTAAAAACGTATCAGCGATTATCAAGAGTTATTTTGGAGATGACATCAAGAAGAAGTATGACATTTACGTGCAATTCCTGCAAACTCATGAGGGTGTTGAAGGCGACTCAGCGAGCATTGCCGTTGCAACAGCGATTATTTCTGCACTTAAGAAAGTGCCAATAAAGCAGGAATACGCCATGACTGGCTCACTATCCGTTAGAGGGGAAGTACTGCCAATCGGCGGGATATCATCGAAGATAGAAGCAGCCATTGAGGCAGGCATAAAGAAAGTCATTGTACCGAAAACAAACCTTAACGACATAATCTTAGACCCGGTCATGCTCAGCAAGATACAGATAATCCCTGTTGAACGAATCAGTGAAGTCCTGGCAGAAGCACTTGACTGGAAGGGCAAGCAAGACGTTTTGAAGAAGATTTTGGCTGAATGAGTTATATCCTATTTAACTAATTGAAGATTATGACGCCCAAACCAACAGCACCATCAATTGAAGAGCTTATTAAAGAATCGATGGAAGAAGCGCGTTTGTTCTTTGATGATCAGGGCATAAAGATTCAAAGATTACCAACATATCAAGTTATAGACGAGTTTTATGGAGCAAGCCAAAAGGTAGCATTTCTCTACGCTAACCGTTTAAGAGTAGGCCACGTATTATTGGCTGAACAGCTCAGAACCTCTGCGAAGGAACGAGGAAATGATAGGTTTAGAGATTATGACCTGACTTTCAGCGATGCAGCCTTAGAAGAATTTCGAGAATATTCCATTCCCCGTTTGATGAACTGGCTGTCCCTCGGAGAAGAAACAATCAAACACTTTGATTCTTATGGCAAAGACCTGATTTTTTTCAGACCGTTTGCAGAAATCGTGAGAAATGACGACGATTACCTTATACTTGATAGCATTTGCGTGCAAGCCTTGTGGGGAACCTATGAAGTCGAGCAAGGAATTATGCCATCTATTGCCACTATGGCAGCATCATCTTTTTGTGTCGCATCCTATGTTACAACTATGGCTGACATATCAATAGACGAGTTAATCTCATCCTATGACGAAGGCATACAAGAATTAAGAGGAAGCCCTGAACTCTCCCTATTTGATTACAGTGCATCTATTCTTGAATTAGAAGGCGGACGAATCGCAGCAAGATATGCTGATTCTTTGAACGCGCTCATAAATTCAGATGTACGAAAACAGATAAAAACGGATATGCAAGCATGCATCAAGAGCACAATTGGACATGTCGCCTCTTCACGACATGAGATGGTGGAAAAATTTAATCGCCAGGTTTACCCAGAATTTTCAGTTCTTGACAAGGGGCTTACGCATGATAACCTGATTTTGGCATTTAGAAACATGGGGCTAGATATATTTGCCTCCGAACTTGAGGCCCAAAACACAGGAAGACTACTTGACGCATTAAAAAACTCAGGTTATGGCCCAACATCTGCATAATAAAATGATGTTCACCCTTTTTCAATGGTAAGAAATCTTTTTATGATGATTGAAATTGGTTATTCTCAATGGTAACGCCTGAAGAATTCATTAACGCGTTGACATATCCTCTTTTTTCGATGTGGCAGGTAATCCTTGAAAACTTCCTTGGAATAGTCGCAGCAGCGCTCGTAGTCATAGTTGGTTACCTCGTTGGAACCGCTCTTGGCTGGCTACTCTCAAAGCTCATTGAACATTCAAAAGTTGACCAGCACATTGAAAGAGTTCATCTTCATGATGCGCTTGGCTTCATAAAGTTCTACGACTTGCTCGGTATTCTGTTAAAGTGGTATGTTGTTTCATTGTTCATTTCTGCAGCGGTCACACTTATTCCAAGTCCAAGCCTTGCATTCATGATTGAGCAATTCGCCTTTTGGCTGCCAAGTTTCCTAGCTGGAATACTGATTTTTGCCTTAGGACTCATTTTCGCTGAGTTCGTGCACAGGCATTTCTTGCTTGCAAAATCAAAAAGCCTCCGCTTGCTCGGAGAGGGAGTCAGGATTGCCTTGGTAATAGTAGTAGGCCTTATTGCGCTTGAACAAATGCAGGTAGAGATTCAGCTCGCATCCAACATAGTTCTCATTATCGTAGGCGGTGTTGCATTAGCAGGCGCTCTAGCAGTCGGCATAGGTGGCGGTCTTGCCCTTAAGGATGAAGCTCACCTTTGGCTGAAGAACTTGCATAAAAAGTAAAGTTTATTAGTTCGCATTCTATTGATTTACTTGTGAAATTGCTTATTTGGTGTTTAGCGGTGTTGCTGATTGCATCAGTATTTGCAGCTGAAGACATATTTGTGCCCACTCAAACAACTCAGCCAACATCTGTTGAAGAAAGCCAAAGGCTAGCAATAGAAACAAAAAACAAGACATTTCCTGCGCCTCAAGAGCCTTTAGAAATAAGTTCTGGAACAGACTTTAAGAAAACGGAAGTTTCAACAAAACAAGATCTGGCAGAGTGGATAATTAATAAAAAGCTTGCTGACTCAAAATTGAAGGACGCGCAAGCAAGTGATGACAAAGTCATAACCAAATATACATACAAATCAAAGCTTTTCGCATTAATCCCTTTGGCTTATTCTATTGAGACTTCGATACAAGCAAAGAAAAACGGAAGGATAAAAGTGAAATTCCCATGGTGGATAGTTTTGACAAATACAGACACACAGCAAATGCAGATTGACATTGAAGATGGCGTAAATGAGAAAATGAATTCTTACCCCGATACTCCCGATGATATCCAACTTAAGGCAAGGCTTCTTGAAGCGCTAGTTAATGCAAATCAAAAAGTTAAATCCAATTGATTGAAATGCCTCAGGTTCGCGTAATGTAAATTTCCTCAAAATAAGCGCTCAATCGCCGCGCGGGCTTATTCGCTTCCTGCGCTTTCTTGTCGTGAAACGACTCTAAAGCGAAATGATACGAGACATGGCCTCCGCGGCCTGGAGCGGAAAATAATTGGTTGTACCTTTTTCAAGACTAATCCCCAAGTTAACAAACTTTTTAAACCTCGTTTTCACTTTTTAGCGCATGGACATCAAACTTAAGAGCGAACCTCAGAACGTTACCATCGTTAGTGGCTTCCCAGGCTTTGGCATGGTAGGAACCATTGCAACCGAATTCCTAATTGAGCACCTTGATACACAGCATATCGGACGGGTAATAATTGACAAGATGCCTGCTGTTCTCGCTATTCATGAAGGCCAGATTGTTGAGCCACTTGCCATTTACCACAACAAAGACTACAATCTCGTTATAGTCCACTCAATTTTCGGTCAGCCCGGCACTGAATGGAAGGTCGCAGATGCTATCCTTGAGCTTTCAAAGCGGCTTAACGCAATAGAGATAATAAGCCTTGAGGGTGTTGGCACACAAGGAGAGAATGAGGAATCGCGCTCGCTTTATTTCACAACCAACAAGGAAAACGAAAAGAAGTTCAAGGATTCAAAGATAGAAAAGCTTAGCGAAGGCATAATCATGGGCGTTACCAGCGCAATTTTAATGCAAGCCGACACCCTGCCAGTTACCTGCATTTTCGCAGAAACTCACACAAACCTACCTGACAGCAAGGCAGCCGCTAAAATCGTAGAGGCGCTTGATGGATATCTTAATCTTAAAATCGATTTTAAGCCACTGCTAGAAATGGCCGAGAAATTTGAAACTAAACTAAAGAAGATAATGCAGGACAGCAAGATGGCTGAAGACCAGAGGGACAAGAAAGCGCTGAGTTATGTTGGATAGGCCAAATAGTATTTATACCCTATAAGCTAAATTTATAAGCTTCTCAGGATTCCCAGCACATATGCTTGAGCAGATAGCTAATCAAGCTGGCGTTGGATTCGAGCAACCAGTACCAGGGGGCATCTTAAAACCAGTTCGCAATACAGGCGAGTATGCAGTAAAGGCATTTTATGGAATTAAAAAACTCTTAGGCTTTGAGAATATAGCTAACGATAATATTTTTTCTCCAGAAAATTATCAGCAATTCGTCCAAAGCGCTCAGGGGGGAACTGAGCCCGAAGTTCAGGTTTACATCCCTCTCAAAGGGCTGGAGAAAAGCGTAACTGACATAATGGAGAGTCTAATGTCTCAGCAATATCCAAGAAAACAAGTAATTTTTGTTTCATCTCCAAATGACATAAGTGGAATGTCCATTTTTGAAAAAAACAATCATTATTTGCCACAAAAAAGCCTTGCAGAAGAAGCGGCGCAATCCCAGCCTAATGTAACTCACGTCCAAACCTCGGAGTATCAAAATTCAATGTATGGCAGGATTAATCCCGAGGTCGACAAAATTCTTTATGAGCAGGAACACCCAGGTATTTTCCGAAGAATTGTTACCAAAATGCAGTCAAATAAAGAAACTGGCGGCCGTTCTCTGGGAGTTACGAAAAATAATCTTGAAAAGGCGCTTGAAAGTCTTGCCAGATACCGATTTAATGGTGATGGAAAAATTCAAAGCTTGGTAAATATGCTCGATGAGAGGTACAGTGACGGAAAACATGCTGCTTCATACAACACATTGGCATCTGTTCTTTATAGGACCTCTACACAGGGAAATCCCCTTCAGCCCGCCTTAAAAGAATTCTTAGGGCAAGTAGTTGATCTTTACCACACGCCTCATTTCGATAATGATAAAAGCAGAATAAGAAGGCTGACCAGCAGAGAAATAGTTGACGTTTTGGATAAACAGCTGCGTGACGATGGCTATCGCGGAAAAAAAGTGACGAATGCTGCAGTCAATCAGATGCTCCACGCTGCAGAAGTATATGGAATTAATGTTGACTGGAAACGAGGGCCAAAAAAACCGGTAAATGAGTGGGATGCTCATCTCGACCATCTTGCTAAACTCGGCAACAAGACAGATCTAAACGATCAATTGAAGAAAGTTAAATTGCCAGATGCAAATCCAGCAGACATCTATTTTGCCATGATCGCTACAAATGGAATTCCAAAAAAACCTGAACCCGAAGGCATAAAAACGATAATGACATTATTTGGAGGAGAACTTGCAGACCCCGAAACTGGATTGCAGCAATACAACTGGGCTGTTAACCACCAAAAAGATGCTATTAAAGGAAAAAACATTGTCTTTGCAAATAATCCACTGTATTTTCTAGGGGCACCAAATTAGTTCGATACTAGAATAAATTAATTAAAAAAAAATAAAAAAAAAGGAATTACTTCCTTCTTCTCAATAACAAGAATGCTGCGCCAGCGCCTGCTGTTGCTATTCCAGCTGCAATTCCTGTGAACTCAGGAATTTCTTCTTTGCTTACGCGTATAAAACACCAAGCATAGCTGTCGTAGCCTTGGCCATCGACGTTTCCAGTTATGTCACACTGATAGTACCCCGCTGCCGCAGGAACCCAGCTGAAGCAGAATTTCTTGCTTTCGCCTGGACCCAAAGAGCTGTAAGGGTGACTGTCGAGTATTCCTAAGAACTGCTGGACATCGCAGCTTGTCTGATGGAAAGCATCAAGTTCAGCTTCCGAAAAATCTGGTTCAGAGTCAGTAACGTCTTCTCCGCAAGCAGTCTCTAAAATTCTCGCAGCCCAAAGCATAGGATTGACATTATGGGAAACGTTCCCATTATTTGTGAACACGACACATTGAGTCACAGTTTCTCCCAGTAGGTATTCTCCAGGTGCCGGCGTGTAATCAGTCGGAGCAGCCATATAGATATCTTGCCCGAGAGGATTCCCAGAACCCGCAAATGCAGTCGCTATTGATATCGCAAATAAAAACAGGTAAATAAGTGTTTTTTTCATAATCTTTGCCCCCGCATAAACCGAATATTTCACAGTCGTTTAAATATTTTTTTACTTATAAGTAAATAATAAACATAAGTTCACTATTAGTTAGTAGTTAAATATTTAAGCTACTGAGTTATCTCTTCGTTTCATGTTAGAGGACATACTCGAACAAACCCAGCACGCCGTTGCTGAAAATTGGGGCACTATTGTCGGTTCAATGGTAGTTCTCACTGTACCGCATTCCACTAGAATGTACGCCATGATGGGCCTGCACGGTATAAAAAAAGCATTAGGAAAAGAAAAGAGGATTTACATTGACGATAATTATTCAGATGAGAGATACGATGAGTTCATAACAGATTTTCAAAAAAAGGAGCCAGAGATACAGGTTTATATTCCCGCTTTTGATGAACCAGATGAAGTGCTCGCTGAGGTTGTTAGGTCTTCGAGAGAGCAGGAATATTCAAATAAGAAAATTGTTCTTGTGACGTCCTCGAAGGACAAAGCCAGATCGAAGCATTTCGAGGGTAAGCAAAGATCAGGAACGTATATTGCGGCAGAAATGCTTGCTCGCTCATATCAAGATGTCATGCACATCCACGTTCCGGGATACGAGAACTCGCTTTATGGACGGATAAATCCAGAAGTCAGCAAATTTTTGAACAAGCAGAATAATCCCGGCCCATTCAAGAGATTCATCGGGAAGTTTAGCGGCAGAAAAGAAGACAACTCCCGTTCGCTGGGTATCTCAACAAAAAGTTTAGACTCTGTTCTTGAAAAGATTGCTGATGAGGAAAGCACAAGCAGGATGATAAATGCACTGAATTTTTTCGGAGACGGCAGAAAAGTTGCTTCCTATAACACTTTAGCATCAGCATTTTACCGTGCTTCTGAAGGAGGAATGACTTTGCCTCAAAATACAGGAACAGGATTAGAGGATGTAGTTAATCTTTATCACACAACTTATTTTGATAAGGAAAAGGGAAGATTAAGAAGACTGACTAACAAGGAAGTTGCTCAAGTTATTGATGACAAGTTGAGAAAAGATAGCTACCGAGGCAAGCAGGTTTCAACAAGAGCCATAACACAAATGTTGCATGCAGCTGAAAAAGAGGGCTATAACGTTGAATGGAAAAAAGGCTGGAAGCATCCAAAAACGCCCTGGGACAATTATTTTGATTTTCTTGCATCGTCAGATAGAAAGCTTGACATGGGATGGGTTGAAAAACTCAGCAAAGGGGAGCTTCCCCCAAGGATGAAGCCGGGCGACATTGATTATGCCATGGTTGCTCTAAATGGAAAAAAATCGAGAACACAACCCGACGGAAAAAAAACTCTTATTACAATTCTGGATGCGGAGGATACTATAGTTGAAAAAGACGCGTTTAGAAAATTCAATTGGTCAATTAATCACGAAAAATATGATGCAGTGCAGGGAAGGCTGCTTTTTGCCAAGAATCCTTTCAGCTTTTTGGGATTCCATGCAGCCGCCGATTATTCTGTTCTTTTCAGGAGACTTGCCCCTGACACAGTTGCAGCAGGGTTTCCATTGACGTTATCAGGAACTTCATATGCCCTGGCAAGGGATTCTTTTTACTCAATTGGGATTTTAGATCCTTATAACCAAACTGAAGATGCGATGGCCGGGATGATATTATCCGCTAACCACTCTAAAGTTGGACTTGTTAAAACTCATACACTTGAAGAAGCACCCACTGACATGTTTGGTGTCGAAGGTGACCTTTCACAGCGCCTAAGGAATTGGAATGGCGGATGGTTAGCTCAAAGAAGAAGATGGGCTTATGGATTCGGGCAGAGTATCTTAAGCGTTTGGAAGTCTAATAATTTTAATTTAACAGACAAACTGAAAATGAGCTATCTCCTGCTTTATTCTCCCACTTACAGCTCAATTAACATGGCCATTATGCCCATGGCAGTAGCATCATTGGGAATTGACTTGATGACTGACTGGCAGGTTCCCGGTTGGGTACTTTATCCAAGTGTTTTTACGACTGGGGCTGGTGCCGTACAAATTGGTTGCGCACTTGACGGCGCAATTTATTCAGCGAAAAAAGCAGGCTATAATATAGACTTCAATAAAAAAATTCAGATGGGGTTGATGGCTCCGACTCAGGTTGCTTACTGGTTCCTCCAGGGTGTGCCTCCGACCGCAGCTGCGATGAAGATTCTTGACAACAATTTTGGTTGGAGCGTGACTGCTCACAAGGGTATTCCTTTGGTTGAACAGATTGCCCCAGAATTAATAACTCAATCCTCGGTGGCGGGTAGATGAATATAAAAAAGTTGGTAGGAGCAGGAGTTGTTGCAGGATTGATAGGTGCAAGTTCAACTTTTCTTGGATTGCAAGTTTACACTCAGCTAGATAACGTCTTAGGACAGTCGAACAATGGTATTTCAACAGTTAACATTCCGTCTAGCCAAACGCCTCTTATCACAGCTTCGCCAACACCTAAACCAACTCCTCACCCTTATTCTACAAGACTAGATCAACTTTTTGGAAATTTGCCTGAATACAACACAGGATTAAATTATTATTACAGCAGGATAAGTGAATTAGAACAGGAACTTCTTAGAGGATACACCGACCCTAACATCAAAGAAGAATTAGCTTGGGACCATTTAATGGTGCACACAAATGCATTTGTTAGAGGTGTTTATGTTCTAGGTTGGGCTCCCGAAGCATATACAACTGTTGACCTGGATACGATGCTCGATAAGATAAGGGATGATTACCATGCAAACACGGTTGTTTTTTTGACGACTGTTGAGAATGAAGGGACTCAGTTTTTCAAAACCGGACCGGCAGACAACTCCCTGCAATATGCAGTAGGTAAAGCTCGGGAGCATGGTTTGGTTCCCGGAATAAGAATTCAGATTGACCCGACCGCAGCCGAATCTGCCCGCCTTGGAACGAATTGGCGAGCTTCTATCGGAGAATATTTTGGAGAAGCGGAATGGGCTGAATGGCTACGGAATTTGAAAAATACGGGGATGGATTATGTGAATTTTGCCCATGCAAATAACGTTCCTTTGTTGGTCATGTTTGATGAGATGAGGGTTGCCCAGCAAAGGCCAGAATTTGCAGGTTTGCTCAAGGAATTAGAGCATAGCTACGATGGAGTTATGACCTATCAGCCAAATTTCGACGACACTCAGGATTTTGGGCTATTTGTGAATGGGACTAACTCATATAGTCCTGCAAGGAATCAATTAGCTGCCAGAAGAGGCGATACGACTCCATTTGATCAGGCCTCAGCGATAAGGCAGTTTACAGGAGCAGAATTCGAGCAAAGCACTGGAAGTTTTATTCCAAGTCCATTCCAACAAACTCTTAGTACAATATTCACTGGAAAACAATACTCACTTTTAACTGAGACAGGCTCGAACAATAGCAATTCTGCTTATCCCTTTGGCTGTTTATTTCCGGGTGGTTTGGTCGAAACAATTCCTTCATTCACCGACGAGCAAATGAATTATTACAGGACAACAGCTACTGTTTTTTCGAAGTTAGCGAATGAAGGACGAGTCCATGGCGCCATTTTTTGGGGGGTGATGGGCCAGCCAGAGCAACAGCTTTATTGCGCCTCAGATTTTCGAATAACGCCCGAATCAGGCGCTGTTTTAAAGCAATTTTTTGACGATCCATTTCATTTTGGGGTTGAATACTGGGATATAGTGGCTGAAAGCGGGATATTGCCTTAGCAACACTCACTTTTACACCATACCACCAGATAGTGCCTAACTTTTCGTATTAACGAATAGCAAATATCCCCTACTTTTGAAGAATGTCTAAGATCCAAATAACGCTAACCTTCAAAGAAAGTATTCAATTTGGTAATCAAAAACTCACTTTTTCATTGTAAAGGATGATTTCAAACACTCAATCTAGCAATTAATCTTTCTTTCAACATATATTTTACATCATAATTTTTCACATACATTCAAAACAATAATATTTTTCCAGAATACTCTTATTAAAATAGTAATTAGATAACATAATAAATATTATGATAATTAATTAAAATATTTAATCCCATAAAGAGCACAATAATATAAGTATAAACTAAAATATTTAATCTAAATTACAGGTTTTTCAAACCCAATAATCGATTATTTTCAATAAGGAAATTAATCAATTCATCAAAAAACTAATAGATAAATTTAAATATTAGTAGCCTCTTATGTATACCAATATGGTTGAATTTAAAAATGATAGTCAGCTCCACCCAGACGTGAGCGAAGCTTTCGAGAATATGCAGAACTACCTCTCAGAAAAGCTAGGCATAGCAAGGTCCTGGCACGAGAATTTGCAAAATCCACCTTCCACATTATCATCATGGGTCCAACTTGCTTTGCACAATGAATCACCTTTTTCCGGTGCAATTTTATTTGACAGAATAGAGGAAGCAAAAATTAATACTGCAGCAAAGCCGTTTAAAGAGCAGCACAAAGTTGTCGACGGTCTCTGGCACGAGATTTATGAACAGGTAAATTCTGATTAGCAAAATAATTTTATAATCTCTACGTTTTATAAGTTTATGACTCTTAATCATGCTGCGTTCTTGCAGGACTCTTTAGGCCAAACTCTGCTTGACGACGCTTATTCAAGAAGACGTTTGGGAAATTTGAGGAGAACACAAACAGAAAATTCAACCTTGGCAGAAAAGATCAAATCAGGAATATCGACTATAAAAAAAGCAATAACTCACCCCGTGGCAAAACCTTCTCTTGAAGACATCATACACATATTGGACCCTCACAGCAAAAGTGAAAAGAATTTCCTTAAATTTAATGTGATCAACGGCATTATGGGCGAAGCCTATCGATTAGCCTGGACTGTTGCAGCTTATTCAACAACTCACGAATTTCTTGCCGTGTTTGGTGCAAGAAATCATTTGGGGATGCCAATGCAAGTTCCGAATTACATAGTTGGCTATGATACTTTAAAAGAAGGAAATGAAACTGATACTGCTTTTATGGGCAGATATCTTGAATATAAGCTAATTGAGGGTTCGTTATTTGGAAGGGCTATTGGAACTGCATTTGGAGCTGCAACTGTAGGCCTTTATTACTTGCTTCGCACACAAGGAGTTGATGAGGATGTTGCTTTAGGAACATCACTCTATGCTTTTTATCCTGCCAAAATTGCTCGATATTTGTGCGTTAGCAGACCCATCTACAAGAATTTAGAGCCCAATAGCGAAGCTGTTGTTGACAGAATCCATGATGAGGCTGCTAAAGCAGTCAGGATGGAAAGCTTTAAGCGCAGGGATGAAATGCTGTTCCATATGGACAGAACCATATTTATGTAAATATATTTTCAATACACTATTTTTTCTTCAGGATTAGCTAACATTCGCATAATATACATTATGCGAACTAAAAACGTGATTTGATGATAGTTATTAGTATATTAGAATACTAAAAAGCACATTATACCATTTTCAGAAAAGTTCAATTTTCAGCAGTTGGATAAAATTGATAAATTTTAGATAATTACCCAGCCCCATGACAGAAAAAATAAATGATCCCCACCTAGAGTTTCCGAAATACTTTTTCAAGAGCTCAGCATATTTGGCGACATTACCTTTCCGCTTTCCTTCAGTAGTCCGGGAAACTTATGATGGCATCAAGAAAAATAAAGAACAAAGCGAAAAGGTTTCCTTGCCTAATTCAGCAGAATCGGCTTATTATCGGATAATTGGTAAAGTTTCTGGAACCGTTTGTGGAATTGCTGCAATTTATGTTGAACTAGGAATTGCTTATGGTGCAATCTCAGATTTGGATGATAAAGCGTGGATAATTGCCATCCCAGCCATCACTAATGCGATATCTCTAAGAAATGAGAATAAACGAAGTTATTCAAGCATTGATGATATAACTGATTCTAGAAAGCAATAAACCTTAAATATCTCTCCCTCCTTAGAATAAACCATGGTCAAGATCGCATGGAAGCAGGTTGATGTCAACGATTTCTCTGAAGAGGATAAAGCAAAGCTCTTGGAAGAGATGAAACACAAGAGCCTTTCTGAGGAGCACGCTGTAGCAAAGGAAGTTGGACGTCGGATAAAGCACGACATAACTATCATGGCTAATTCCAACAGATTAAAGCTCGAAAAAGATGGTGACGAATATTATCTTGATGTTTATGGTGTCAAATTTTATTATCCTGGCCCTGACGAAAAGCTTTCTGGCAGTGCTGATGCGACTGGCGCAGCGCTCGATTATCTGAAAAAAATTCTCATAAAACTCTCGCAGCACGTCACCCTTAAAGTTGTTGAGGGCGGAACACGTTATGAGTACCACGATGGGGAAGCCGAATTGGATCCAGATTTATTTGATCCCGAAGAAGCTGATAAGGACGAGTTCTTGTAATTACCATCAAGTAACAAAAATAAAAAGATTTATAAATATCATTAAATTAGCTACATTAAAATGGAATATAATTTTAAAATTGAATCGACTCACGTTTCTACACGTGAAGATCGTACCAGATTCACCACTGAATTAAGTGATTATTTGATGGCCGAACAAATTAGACATACTACTCACCCAAGAAGTCTATTAGATGGATATCGCGCTTCGGTTAAAGGGCAATCACAAGCTTCAGAATTCAATATTACCTATGGTGAAACTGCAACTATTATTGGAAAAGGAAAATCAAGTGTTAATTTAAAACTTAGCGTGAAAGATCATTCATTAGAAGGAATCGCGGCAACTAATGATCTTTACATAAACTTAACCAGATTTGCAATGGATTTTTTAGACCAAGGAAATAGCCGAGCATAAACAATACCTATTTAAGCAAGTGTTCGCATAATATCGTTTTCTATGCTTGAAGATTTAGAAACAGAATTGCAGTTGAGAGGCGTATCAGAACACACTGCAAAGGCTTACCTTTCCCACAATGCACGGTTCCTGAAGTGGATAAAAAAAGAGCCAAAAGACATTTCTGAAGATGATGTAAAGCGATTCATCGGTTCGCTGATTAAGAAAAGGCTTTCGCAGAACACAATTGCTCTGATAAAAGCCGCGCTAAAGTTCTATTACGGCGAAATTTTGAACAAGAACGTCGTTCATTTCAAGACGGCAAAAATCAGCAAAAAACTGCCGACAGTTTTGTCTAAAGATGAAGTAAAGAATCTTATCAACTCAGCAAAAAATGGCAAGAGCAAGCTCATGCTGAAAATGCTTTATTCGTCAGGATTGAGAGTATCCGAATTAGTCCACCTAAAGCACGAGGATTTGGAATCAAAAGAAAAGATCGGATGGGTACGTTCAGGCAAAGGCAGGAAAGATAGGTTGCTAATTCTTTCCGACAGCCTGATTGCAGAGCTTGCTTCATTTGTAAGCCAAAAGAAAGCTCCCAGCGGCCATATCTTCATCAACTCTTCAGGTCTGCCTTTGACACCAAGAAACGTGCAAAAAATGGTCAAAAGGACAGCTTTAAAGGCAGGCATCAGCAAGAGAGTAACTCCACATACGCTCAGGCACAGCTTTGCCACTCATCTATTGGAAAACGGCACCGATATCAGAAAAATACAGGAGCTTTTAGGCCATTCCAATCTGCAGACAACTCAGATTTACACTAAAGTCTCTACTGAGGAACTGAAGAAAGTGAGGAGCCCGCTGGATACCTTGTAATAGTCGACGGGTCTTGAACTGAATTAAAAATCGGACTGTTATGTTCTGAGCTGGCGTCTATGCTAAAAGGCACTGAAACAATTACATAATGTGAAGGATCCGTATCGCCATCTTGATTGAATAAAGGGTGTAGACTATAGGCAAGTCCAGACTCAATTTCGAAATTTATTCCTTTTATTTCCACGTGCCAATTTGGAACCTCCTTGAATTTTTTTGCATAATCCGAATCAGGGATCTTATTGATTGATTCCATTAATTCATCAATTGTAACAGGAGATTCAGCAATTGTCTTATTGTTGATTGGATACATCCTCGGTCCCGAGGTTTGTACTTGAATTTTTCCGAAAAGGGGGGCTGATTTTGGAGAATATTGGATTATTTTTTGGCTCAATAAATCATCAGGAAGGTTGACCAAAACGTAAGGGATATTATCTTCTCTAAAGCACAATGCATCTATCGTCCCAAAATATGAAGTAACTATATCGACAGTTTTTGAAGGCAAATGCACAAATAACATATTCAAACCGTAAAGGTCGCCATGCAAATCTTCGTCGCGATAAGCATTACCTGCCGGAAGACGTTGTCCTTTTTCTCTCAAATTAGAAAAATTTTCTTCACTAAATCCTTCATAGCCTTGGAAATTTGTTATAAACTCCGATTTCGTGTCGATAATATTTTGGGAGATGTCATCAGGGTTTGACATGTCATTACAGATAAAATCATATTCATCCGAATGCTGTCCAGTAGAAGTTGGCGAGCTGCTGTTTCCTCCGGAGCTGCACGCCATGACAATTGCTGCTAATCCAGTACCACCAAGCAGAAATAATCTTCTCATTATCGTGTGAGTTCTTGAGCTTTATTTATAGTTACTCATGAAAAAAGTTTTCAGTGCGCTCTAGATTCCTTGTAATTGCTTGATTATCCGCCTCGAGAGCCTTTCTGTTAACAACAGAAGTTAAATCGACGCTGAAATCGGTTGCAACAACAATGTAATTTGCTGGGTCCTTGTCAAATGGCCTGTAAAGAGTGCTTGGGAGTTCCGATGCTGAAAATCCATAAAATTTCAGGCCTTCGACTTCGATCGAAACAGTTGAGTAACTTCTCCCTTCCTGCTCTCTATATCTCGTTGCCTTTTCATATTCCTCGTTTGGAATCGTGAGCGCAGCATCGACTATATCATCCACGGATACAGGGTGAGAAGGAACGCCGCTTTCTGTGACCTTAAATGTTTTGTAGTTTACCAATCCAACTCCCAACACCACATCGTTTGGATTTGCTTTCAAAGCGTATTTGAGAACGCGCTCAGAATCTGCATCTTTTAGAGGGCTAATGCTCGCATAAATGTTCCCGCCCCCGTTCTTACAGACAGCGTCGATGACACCCCCGTAGAACTCAAAGACTAATGATTGCTTCGTAGGAGTATGAATTAAAATCATGTACTGCCCAAAAAGGTCTCCTGAAAGATTTCCATCTGCATAAGCGTTTCCAAATGGCATATTTTTCCCCGTTTCAGATTTATCAACATAGTTGCCGCCGACAAAACCGTTGAAAGTCTGGAATTTTCTAGCGAATTCTTCTGCAACCGGCCCGACTGTGGAGCCTGATTCTGAAACATATTTTGGAGTGCAATTTGGGTCTGAAGGAGCTTCTACGACGGGTGTTGGTAAAATAGTCGCTTCGTTATTTTGTCTGCACCCTACTACGCTGAGGCTGACAAGGCCCAATCCAACTGCAGATGTTACTACTCTTGCGAGGTTACTCATACCACCTGAGTGTTAATGGTTTGTTTAAAAAGTTTATTAATAATTTCGATAAAAACCAAGTGAATTTTCATTGATTTATAATTAAAATATTTAATCTTTTATTACTTATTATCAGTTATAATAAAACTAATATATTTAACTTATAATCAAAATATTTAGTAGAATAAGACACCAGTAGAACCATTATTTCAGATACAATCTGTTTTGAGAAACAGATATGAATAATTATTTCAAAACACACATTTTACAGTAGATACGATATGATTTATTTTCAATAATGAAAATAAAGAATCAATGATTCAGCGAGATGAGGGTATTTTCGACCTTGATAACGCCAATTACTGTTCCAAGAGTAAAAAGTGAGGATTAGAGAAGGAATAAGCAGGGATCAGAAAAGGGTGAGTCAAAGAAAGAAAAGAATACGACTCGGTAAAATTAAACAGATTAAAAGTTTTAATCGAGTTTTCCACTTACTAGCTGACAGATATTACAAAGGAGACCGCCCCAAAACAGCAACTGGCAAATAACAAGCAGAGAAGTAAAGCCATCAAACAAAATTCACGCATTAACTGGCATAAAAGCAAATATAGAAGGCCAGATAGTTAGGCACTATACGGAGTAGTGCTTGAAAAGTGAGTATTCATCATCCGACAAAGCAGAGAACAGGAGATTAAGAAAACACTATTTAAATGCCATATTTAAACAATTCACATAATTTATAAATATGCCAGTTTAAAGAGAATTCTTCGAGGTGGAATGATGATTGAAATAAACTCAGCCAATTTTAGCAAGGAAGTCGAAAGCAGCGATATGCCTGTTTTTATCGACTTCTGGGCATCGTGGTGCGGGCCATGCAGATTAATGTCACCCGTATTTGAAGAACTTAGCAAGGATTACGAAAAAAAAATTAAGTTTGCAAAGCTTAATGTCGACGAGAGCCAAGACATTGCTGCGAGATATGGAGTGATGAGTATTCCAACGCTTGTATTGTTCAATAAAGGTACTGAAGTCGACAGAATTGTTGGATTCACTCCTAAGCCAGCTCTTAAGGCAAAAATCGAGGCCCTAGCAAAAAAGGTGAAGTAGTGGATCAGTTCAGAAATGCGCAGGAGCAGCTGCTAATATCTGCTGCGCATGCGGATATCGACGAGAATATTCTTCGCATTTTAATGGAGCCTCAACGAGTCATTTCTGTTTCCATTCCCGTCGTATTGGATAATGGAAACACAAAATTATTTCAGGGGTATAGATCGCAGTACAACAACGCAAGGGGCCCTTTCAAGGGTGGTATCAGATACCATCCTGATGTTACGCTCTCTGAGGTGAAAGCACTTTCAATGTGGATGGCGTGGAAGTGTGCTGTTGCTGAGCTGCCTTTTGGCGGCGGCAAAGGCGGAGTTATTGTCGATCCTAAGCAACTATCGAATGGAGAGTTAGAGAGGCTTAGCAGAGGGTATATTCGTTCAATTGCCAGCTTTATTGGCCCTGATCTTGATGTTCCTGCTCCTGATGTTAACACAAACTCGCAGATTATGGCTTGGATGAGAGATGAGTACGAGAAGTCCGTTGGAAAACAAGCTCCAGCGGTAATCACAGGCAAGCCAGTTGAGTTCGGAGGAATTCACGGCAGGGAGCAGGCAACAGCTCTAGGAGGGATATTTGTATTGCAGCAAGCCTTGAATGTCCTGAAAATAAGGGAAAAGACAGTTGCAGTCCAAGGAATCGGTAATGTTGGAGGCCATATTGCAAAGCTTTTGGAGGAGCGCGATTACAAAGTTGTTGCAGTTTCTGACTCAAAAGGCGCGATTTACAATCCTGACGGATTAAAAATGGCTGAAGTCTGGGATCACAAGAAAAAAACTGGCGGAGTTTCAGGGACAATTGGCTCAAAAATGATGTCGAATGATGAACTGCTTGAGCTGCCTGTTTCAATTTTGATTCCTTCAGCATTGGAAAATGTCATAAACGAGGATAATGCAAATGACATAAATGCAGAAATGGTTCTTGAGATGGCAAATGGTCCGACAAACGTTAAGGCCGACACAATCCTGCACGAGAAAAAAATTCCTGTGATTCCAGACATTCTTGCAAATTCTGGCGGCGTTTGCGTTTCCCATTCAGAATGGGTGCAGAACAGGGAGGGAAGTGTTTGGTCGCTTGAAAAAGTCAATCGCCTGCTCGGCGAGAGGATGCAACGGGCTTTCCTTGACGTGCACAGCTTTGCGCAGGAAAAGAAGATTACACTAAGAACAGCAGCACAGGCTTTGGCAGTTCAGAGAGTTGCTCATGCGATTAAGTTGAGAGGGTATTGAAATTTTCTTGGTCTGAAAAAAATATGCGCTCAATCGCCGCGCGGGCTTGTATGGTTTAAAATTTAGAAACCTTTTTATTTGAGAAGTTTTTGGGGCGTATTATGTCTTTATCAGGCTTTGAAGGGACCGTTAGTCTAGATGATAGGGTCAATAACACGCAATGCAGATTTGCTAAAGGTGTCGCTGACCTGCCACCGTTTTCATATATCGAGTCAACCGATCAGCCAGCTACCATTTATCATTGTGTGGCGAATGGCGGAGGCCCGGTATTGGAACCAAATATATCTGAGAAACATTATGCTGCGACAAGGCCATGCTCTGAAGCATATGCTATGCAGTGCCCTGTGCTCATCCTAAAAAACAATTCTCATTAACGCACTCCATACTTCCCCTTCAACGGCACAAATCGGAATTCTCCCAAGTTTTCTTCTGTTAATTTGCCGTTTTTCTTCGTTATTTTTTTCATTGTCTGGCCGAAAAGCTCATTGTCTACAGGTATTATCAGTATTCCGCTTTCTTTCAACTGTTCAATCAAGGGTGGCGGTACTTTTGGCGCAGCAGCTGTTACGATTATTCTGTCGTAAGGAGCTTTTGCTGCAAAACCCTGACTGCCATCCCCAAAGCTTACTGTGACGTTTGAACATCCTGATTTGTTGAGGTTTTGCTGGGAAAATGAAACAAGTTCAGGAACTGTTTCGACACTGTAGACCTGGCCAGTTTTTCCAACTAATTTGGAAAGTATCGCGGCTTGATAGCCTGACCCAGCTCCTATTTCAAGTACCTTCATTCCCGGTGCAACTTCCAGCGCCTGGGTCATTATCAGCACAGTTGTCGGCTGGGAAATCGTTTGGCCGCCATGTATCGGCAAAGGATAGTCGCTATACGCATATTCTTCATGTTCGGGCAAAATGAAGTTTTCTCTCTTGACTGCGCGGAAAGCCTCGAGAATTTTCTCTGTTGTTACCAGCCCTGATTCTTTCCATTGCTTCAGCAACAAATCTTTTTTGGCTTTCATCGTCATAAATTGGAAATGCTTTGCTGCAATAAAAAATTGATGCAAAAACATAAAAAGAGATGTGTTCTTTTCGATGATTATGGGGCAGAAAAAGATTGTTATCGGGGCGGATCATGCCGGCTACCAGCTTAAGGAACATCTGAAAGCTTTGCTTAAAGACGGCGGTTATGACATTGAGGACGTTGGAACCAATTCAGAAGAATCTGTTGATTATCCTGACTTCGCAAAAAAAGTTACTGACTCAGTCATAAAAAACAAGAAGCTAGGAGTGCTAATTTGCGGCACAGGGATTGGCATGAGCATATCTGCTAACAAAGTTTCTGGGATCAGGGCTGCGCTTGCCAAGGATGCATTTACTGCCGAAATGTCGAGAAGGCATAATGATGCCAATGTGCTTTGCATTGGCGGCAGAACAACCTCACCGCAGGATGCTGAGATAATTGTCCATAATTTCCTGACTACTGACTTTGAGGGCGGAAGGCACGAAAAGCGCGTAAAGAAAATTAGGGATATAGAAAAGCACGAATGATTTTTAAAAGCAGGAATTCTCCCTCTTTAAATGAGATTGATAAAATTCATATTGGTTTTATGCCTTCTAATTGGCAGCGCAGCAGCAGAGCCGACCCTTGAAATAAACATAAGGGTTTCACCAAATAATATTATCACGCAGCAAAATACAATACGATTAGAGAGCAGCGAATACGAAACTGTTGAATTTCAAACTTTAGACAAGCCGTTGAGCGTGGTTTATAGCGGGGATTATGAAATAATCCAAAAGAATGATACTTATGCAATTATTCTGCCTACCCAAGGCAATAATGAAGTTTCCTTTGACTTGCTGTTCGACAGCCAGATAGACGCTAATGGAAAGCAAAGAACTTACCGTTCTTCCTTCACTCCACCCATCAACGGTACAGTTAAAGTTTCACTAACATTGCCTCTAGGCTACTCGTTGAACGAGAAAAAGCCTAATGCAATCCCGCAGCCTCAGGAGATATCAACAGATGGCCGCTCTATTACGCTGACTTGGACATTTAATGACGAGCAGTCTATTTCTGTTTTTTATGAGGGCGGAGAAGAAATAAATCCGTTGTTAATAGTGCTGCCTCTTGTTTTCTCCCTCATTTGCATAGCGGGAGTATTTTTTTATTTAAAAAAAAGGAACAGGAAGCACGTTACCGAAATGCTTTCAACCGAAGAGCACAAGGTAATCGAAGCAGTCAGAGCAGGAACAGAAAAACAAAAAGAAGTTGCCATTAAGCTTGACTTCTCAAAATCTAAAATGAGCAAAATAGTAAGGCGCCTTGAAGAAAAGGGCTTAATCGAGAGGACGCCTCACTTCAAAACTAACATTATCTCCTTGAAGGGCAAAGTTAAATAGCTTTAATTATCATCGCTTCCGCGGTTTACACTAACCCCATCATTGTTACTGTTGCCATTATTTCTGCCATTTCTTTTATTCTTTCCTTCATCATCTTTCTTATCGTCGTTTTCGTTGTCATCTTCAAAGTTTATCTTTCCTTGCTTCCCCGCAATGAAAGACTTAGTTCCCTTTTTGGAGTCATCATTTCCTTTATTTTCCACTCTGACTTTCGTAGTTACTCCTGAAGATTCCTTCACCACCATTTCCAACTTCCCTTTTTCCTGTTTAATTTTAAGTTCGTTTCCAGTTCTTAGTTCTTCTTTTATTTTTAGAGCGAAACCTTTTGGTAGATCGTCCCTTCCAAGAATTTTGAGCTTGACTTTGCCCGATGAGTTATAGTTCTCCTCGATAAGCTCAGAAAAGCTTTTTTGCTTAAAACCTAATGCAGATAAAAGCTTGCCAAGGATTCCTGGCGGGTTGAATTGGGTGTCAAGAATGGCTTCAAGCGAGGCATTGCCAAGCACTCCAGTCTTGATGAGCCTATTAATAACTCCAGGATTAATTTTGTTGACGCGTATGAGCTGGGCTAGTTCATCATCAGTTATTTCCCCGTTTTCCAGCATTTGCGGCAATTTGTTGAACTTGTCAAACTTCTTCCCAGTTTCATTGGTAAAATTCTTTTGCGGTTTTGGAGTCACGTTTACAGTAAATGACTTTGTTTCGCTATCAGTTTGATTGCCTGAGTATGCTCGGACTACCAACGTGTGCGAGCCGTTTTGCAGCTCAACTGTTTTGGTGAAAGAGGTGCATTGGCTGCATGCGTTGTTATTATTTCCATCTAATGTGTAATTGATTGTTGCATTAATATTTGTGATGAAATTCAACTGCACATATTTTGTGTTGTATGTCCTGTTCACAGGACTGATTACTGAGAGGTTCAGAGTTGTTACATTCTGCGTATTATTTCCAGTTCCATTAGTCTGGTTCGTCAGATTAGCCTGAGGAAGCAAAATAGTGAATTTCCTGGTTAATTCATGAGTGATGTTTCCAAGGCTGCCTTTTACTAACAAAGTGTGGTTGCCTTCCGACAGATTCAGAGGGTTGTTGTATGAAAAGCAATTGGAACAAAAAATTACATAATCCCCAGAATCAATCTTTCTGCTCATATTGTCCAGTGTCCGATTTGCCAAAACAGTAAAAGGAACCAGAGCACTATTATACGTCTGGTTTTGGGGAGTTGTTAAAGCCAAAGTAAAATCCTGGACCGGCGCTATAACTGCGGGTAGCAATATTGAAAAGGATAACGAGTCGTTATAAGTATCGTTCCCAAGAACGCCATTAGCCAGTATTGTGTAGTTTCCTTCGCTTAGGTTTAGCGTTGTTGAGTATTCTGAACAATTAGTACATGCAAGTACAGATGATGCATTAATGCCAGTATTAAGGGTATAACTAATAGTATCAAGTGTTTGGTTTGAGCTCAGATTCAATTGAATCTGCGTTGTATTGTAAACACCTTCAACAGGCGAAGCGATCTCCAATGCACTCGCAAAGGACGCGAGCACAACCGTCAAGATGACGGCGATTAATATTTTGTTTTTCATGTAGGTGGGTAAAGCAACCGCATATAAAAGAAGTCACAGGAAACCGAGTGGAAACCATGATTTACAGGCAAAATTTATAATTAATGCCCCTTTTGGATGCTTATGGTTACCTTAAATCTGGCAGCGATAGGCCTGTCGGCCGTTGCCTGCACGGCTATTGGTTTTGCATATTATTCACCTTTTGTTCTTGGCAAGCCTTGGATGAAGGAAATGGGCTTGGACAAGAAAAAAATGGCTAAGATGAAAAAAGAGAAGAACATGGCTGCTATTTATGGCCTGACATTTATCGCAGCGATAGTTACTGCTATTGTCATGTCAGGATTCGTTGAATTCTTTCGTGCAACCAAGTGGGCAGGAACTATGGGAGCTGTACCTGAAGGCGCCCTAGTTGGATTCCTTGCATGGCTTGGTTTTGCAGCTACAACTGGGTTTACTGATGCGCTTTTTGGAGACAAAGGCATAAAACTGTTTTTCCTAAATACAGGGCATCAGGCGCTTTGTTTCATTGCTACCGGAATAATTGTTACGGTTATTGCTTAACCCTATCGTATCAAATGCAGGGTCTAAATTATATTTTGCACTCCAGGCCGTGCTGGCCAAGAATTAATATGCGGCGCTCCAAAGTCGCTTTGCGACAATAAAACGCCCAACACAATAGAGCCCGCGCGGCGTGTGAGCGCATATTTAGAAGTTTTTTAAGCTGAAAACTCCCCAATGCGATAAAACAACATTTAGTAGGCTAATGGTTTGGCCCAGAGTACTTAATAGTTCACTATGTCGAATTAGCCGTCAAGGCTTTCTTAAAAAACTCGTAAACTTCAGGGTATTCTTCCGGGAAAAGCATGTGGTTGTGCAGATTATCATATTGGCTGCTGCAAGTTCCATTGAAAACAAAATTGAATGCGCCATCAAGCTGAGCGCTTCTCTCAAGGACTATCCCGTCCCCCTGTTCGCCGTTCATATTGCAGCCTGTGCCGATTATATTGAATAGGGGTATTTTGGAAGGTTCTCCAGAATTAAGTTTTTTTAGGAAAATGCTGTCTTCGCTCATGTCCTCGCACTCGCGTTTAGCTCCAATGACCGGGCAGAACGCCGCGACATTGCCTTCTATGCCTTTATTGGGGGTGCCAATAACGATAAGCCTGTCCACTTTTTCATTTCCGAATATCTGCAAGTACCTTCTCGCAACAAGACCGCCCATGCTGTGGCCTGCAAGGATTACTTTTGGGCTGCCTGTCCTAAACTGCACCTTATCTATAAGTTCTTTCAGCCGGATTGAATAGGTGTCTATATTTTCACTTTTGGTCGGCTGGTATACATAATTTCCCTGGTCGAGGAATACGTCATAATAATAACTGCCTTTTATGGTGAGCGGATTTGGAAATCTTCCCCATGCTCCGTAAGGAACTTCTCCGGAAGTATAAAGCGATATCGCACCAGCATCGAGCCAGCCTTCCTTCTCAAGAGCCAGTTGAAAATAGTTGAATGCCTCGAGGCTGTAGTCTACTGAAAGCTGGTTATTCACCAAGTGCCCGTGGAGAAAGATTATCGGGTATTTTGAAGGGCTATTTCGGCAGGATTCCCCTTCGCAGCAGGCAGTACATGAACCAAACAAGCAACATTGCGGTTTGGGATCGATTAGTGGCTGAAAAATTTGTTGGGGAGTTTGTGGCGCGATTATAATTTCAGCAGCAGAAAAGTCAACTAAGGCAATTTGTTTGGCTGGTAAAGTTGCGCAGCTATCCAAAGGTATTTTTGAGAGTTCAGCCAGCAACAAGGTTTTGTTAACCAAACTGGAAATATTTGTTAGATTGTTTTTACTCCCAAGCATTTCTAAGAGTTCTGGCCCGTTTACGCCATCAGGGTCTATTTGCAAGGCATATCTCTCTTTCAGCGCATATTCTATTGTTGCCAGTTCTTTATCTGCAACAAGTTTAGAACTCTCATTAAGAGTTATATTAGTGTAATTAGCTGTAATTTGTTTGATTATTGAGTTCAAAACATTAAGGCGCTCGCAGGTTAAATTCATGTCAACTTCAGTCTGATGTGATCTGTTGTAAGGCGAGGGATGAGTCTGACAATTTCCCGAAACATTGCAGACAAGCTCAAATTTTAGGTCAGTTTTAACTTCCTTTTTGACTGCTTCGATTCTCAAAGAGTAGTTTATCTTGCTTGATGATAAGAGTGTGTTAGTCAAAGCCGTTTCCGCTAAGTTTTCGCGCGCTTCCAGCTTAATCTCCTGATTTGCTGAATTTGTTGATTCATTAAAATGGCGTATTGCATTCTCAGCTTCATTCATAATTAGGGAATCAGTAGTTTTTACTGCTGTTAGCTTAGATACTTTTTCTTTTGCCTCGTTAAACTTCCTTATTATCTCATTATGCCGGTTGGCAAGACTCTCAACAGATTGCTTTGCTGTTGCAAGCTTTACATTTGTTGCTGAGAATGAGCTCATCACCAGTTCTGCCTTGTTTGAGGCAGCATAGTAATCTCCCTGTTTCCAGAGCTGGATTAGAGCAGCCAATGCATTTTCGTTTTCTTTAAGAGAAGTTACCAGGAAGAACCAGTTCCGCTCAGCATCGCTGCTTTCTTTTGATTGTTCAATTTTGTCGTAAGCAGATTTTATTGCTCCCTCAGCGGATGACTGGTTTGCAAGAGTTTCCTGGAATCCCAAGATTTTTTCCTTCAAGTCTTTTTGCAATAGCCGCTCAACGGGGGTCAAATCGTGCTCAACTACCACAAGAACTTTTCTTGAAGTCCTGCTGTCATCTGCTGGGCAAAAAACCTTTTTTTCATTCGAGCATGATACGCTGAACCGATAGACTTCGCTCCCGGTGCCTGTTAACGGGGCAATAATTTCAAAAGTTCGTTGGATTTTGCTGCCAGATCTTAATGAAATGTTTTGTTTGGCTGAAGAGTTCCTGGTTAAGTCTTCGAACTCAAGCATGCACTTGGCCTCGCAAAACACATTGTTGAGCGTGTCAATTTTGAAAGTCACATTTGTTTTTTCCCCATTCATAATTGAAATGTATTCTCTGCTAGCCGAAAGCCTGATTAGGATGTCATTCCCGACGAGGAAGTTTAAGTACAAGCCCAGTTGAGCACCAAAAAACACCAAAATAATGACTGCTGTCAAGAAGAGGAGAGCGTAAATTGTCTTTTTTTTCCTTGACCATTTTGCCATAATAGGCAAATCGGTCACGAATATTTAATGCTTTTTGGATTCAGCCTTTAGTTTTGATTGCGGATAGAGCCGGTCTAACAATCGCAGAAGAATCAAGATTATAGGCTTTGAACAGCTCATCCATCCTACCTGAAACTCCGAATATGTAACTCATTGAAGCTAAAAATATATATACCCTTCGTCTTAAAATGCGTTTTATGTGGTATTTGTTCGTGGGCGGGGGATTACGAGGTTGCAAAGACGTATAGGAAAATCTGCAATTATTCTTTCCATTTTTGTAGGTCTGGCAATACTTTTTTCAGGTCTTGTTAATGCCGATCCAGGAACTACTGTAGGCATTGATGCAGATCCGGCAGGAAATGATGCAACATCTTTAGGAACCATAGATTATTGCATTTCTGTAGCCACTAACTCCACATTCGATATAGATACCTTCGTAGACTCTATCCCATTAGATAAAGATCTGGCAGGATTCACCTATAAAATTTTTTTTAATAATATTTTGCTTTCGGTTAATGGACATGATCATGGATTGCTCTTATCTTCTCAACCTGGAAGCACCCTTGCTGATTTTAGTGACCAAGTAATTGATACCGATGGTTCTCACTTTGTTAGTGTTGTTGACACAGGCACAGCAGAGCCCGGAGGTTCCAAGGGCGTTTTAGGAAGATACACGCTAAAAGCGCTAAGTTCAGGCATTACCTCGGTTTTCTTGACAGAAACTGACATTTTTAATTCATCAGCTAACACAATTCCTATTGATAACATCACATCGATTACAGTTGCAATAGATGAGCCATGCCCGCAGCCGACAAACGACTCTTTTATCTGGAACGTCACCGCTGTCACATCGTCAGGCGGTCAATGCCAAAAAACAGGACCCGGGAATGTCAATGACACAGATTTCGATAAGTTTATTGTAAATCTTACAAATGAATGCAACGCAGATATAGTTGAAATTAATGAAATGTCCATAACTTTTGGAGGGAATACGTACTATGGAAATCCGGGAAGCGACATATTTATTACTGACAAAAGTGCTGAGTTTTACGCCTGGATAGTTTATGAACCAGAAATAGAATTGCATGCAGGAAAAAAAAATGCGGAAATATTGGACCATCCATTTGATTATGAAATATTTGCATCAGGCTCTGAAAGTGTTCCCCAAGATTTTACATGTAAAATAAAAGCAGTAGGAAGAGAAACTTTTACTGATTACATTACTGTAACCGAGACGCAGACTTTAGAGAAAAAAGGCACGCTTCTAAAAAAATGCTCTGAGGAGGATGGTTATATAAGAATATCAGCTCCTGGAGGGTATACTTATTCTGGATCATCTGAAAACACATTCAAGGAAACAAGGGGGGAATATTCAATCGGTACTCCATCTTTTCCCAGCAGTAGTTTGTTTACAGTTCCAGTTACTAAATATTGCAATAGAGGTGCCTGGCTTAAAGGGTGGGTGACCTTAGGGTACAAGTTGGATGCAAGTGGCCTTAAAAACAGAGACTGGTCTAAAACTCAAACCGATTTTTGTAACGGTACAGTTAGCTATGGAGAGCCGAACAAACTTGTTACCGATTACAATTTAGGGTTTGGCACAGGGCTTCCCCACACTATCAATAATACAATTGAATTAATTAAATACCAGCTTGAAACAGATAATCCAAACGTAAAATTATCAATGGATTACAATACCAAGGAGCTCTTCGCCATCACTTTTTTCACAATTCCATGGCAGGCTCAAGAATCTGATGCGAATAAGTTGAACAGGAGCGAAGGCACAAAGAACGCCACTCATTTTGATGTTAGCGCCCCCAACAATGACACGGCCTTCTCTGTAGAATTTACTGTTAGTTGCCAGAACTGCTCACAACCAGCGATATACAGGGATTATAATGGCGATGGTGTTGTAGAGGCTGGACAGTTTTTCGGTTGGATGGATGGCTTCGATCCTTCGGTAGGGCCTAAGTCAGATGCTCTGTATGTTTCCATGAATACCACGCCTCCAAGCGCTTTTATCGATACTATCAATCCCTTCCCTGTTGCGTTGGTTAAAGAAACAATTGATTTTAATGGTTATGGAATTCCAGGACTTGATATAAGAGAGCATTGGTGGCAATCGCATAAGGTTGGCAAAATAGGAGGAGTTGTTAATATAAGCTCTACCAGCTCGATATCAACAGACTTGCTGCCTCCGGCAAATCCTCACATAATTGATTATTTTGTCAAGGATGTTATTGGATTATGGTCGCCGCAAAATGCAGACTCAAGAAAACCGCTTGTTGTCAATAAACTTCCTACAGCTTTCATTAGATATATCAAAGGGTTTACAGATAATAAAGGAAAATTATCTGCAATTGTTGGAGAACCCGTAGAGTTTAATGGATTTGGCTTTGACGATGACGGTTTCGTTACTAATCAAGAATGGATTATCGAAGACCAGATTATAAATGGCAGTGTAGTTGCTCACACATTTACCGCAGCTGCTTTAGGAATACAAAAAGTAACATTCCGAGTTAAAGACAATGCAGGAACTTGGTCCAAAAATGTCTCAAAGGACATAGACGTCATCAGAAGGCCTGTGCTGCTGGTTCACGACTACCTAAGAAGTCCTAAAGAAATGAAAAAAATGAAAGAAGACTTGGAAAGCGATGGCTTTCAGGTTTTTGACGTCGATCTTAGAAAGCCGGTAGATATCGAAATAAATTATATAATTCCTTTGAAAGATCCAAGAATTGAAACAGTCGCATTCATTTATTTAGTTTTGCAGCAGGGAAGGGAGTTTGTCCAAGATGTAAAAGATTTAAAAGCTATAGCTGGCAGCTCAGGAGGCAGTCCTGGCGGAGCGGCTACAACCCAGAACATAATTGAAGCCAAGAGCAAACTGAGAGAATCTGCGTATGATTTGAAATCCACTTTGCAACTGATATCTTTCAGGGCTAAGAATCAAACAGGTTTGGTTAATACCATAAATAGTACTGTTAAGATTTTAGACAGGATTATCAATTTTACAGAAAATGACGATGTAGATTCTGTTCTAAGTGAAATAAAATTATATTATGATAATCCAGACGAATTTCCAGAAAAAGTTTTCAACCAATTGTTAGACAATTATAAGTTTGAAATCGAATTTTCCCTGAACCCTGAGACTAAAATTGCAGAAGTTTCTATTCCAGTTCCTCTACCTCAAAAAGTAAAACCTGTTATCCAGGGACTGGTTGAAACCGGGGTAATAAAGGTTCCTGGGCAATACACAGTCTTTCAAAAGACATTCACAAAGCAATTCAAGAGCATAACAGCTGAAACTGGATTTGCCTTAGTAGTGAAAGATATAAAGCCATCTTTTAAGGACGACAAGGTAAAATTAGATGGAGCTCTTTACATATCAGAAATTAATGTTAAAGTTGATCCACCTGGGGATCCAGTTGTTACAGACTTTCCGAATGAGATTGAAATATTTCATGCAGATCTTCCAGAAAAAACCGCAGACTCACCTAATCCAGTTATAGGAGGAACGGGTACTGGAACTTTGGTAATTAATACTGGCACTTTGGCATATTGTCATAGTCCGTGTACTGATTTAGAAATTGAAGATAGTTGTGATGTAGTAAAAAGTAATTTCAAAAAGTGGTTTAAGTCTAATAATGTAGGGGCTCCGATAAGCAACTATGATAATCTTTGGGAAGCCCTTTCTAATATTGAAAAGGAATTTAACGTATCTAAAATTAATCTTACTTCAGAACTGTTAGCGGCTATTATAGGCACATTAACATTGGAAACTGGAACGAATTTTAATGAATTTGAAGAAATTGGAGATTTTGGTGCCGGGGGAGGTTGCCAGATGACGAACGGAAGTTGTTGTTTTGGAGGAACTTCGGCAGCGGGAAACTGTTGCTCAAGTGAAACGAAACACAAACCAGATAAATCTGCAACATACTTTGTATATATTCAAAAACATCAGGTATATAAAAATAAACCAAAATTAAAGGATGGTACCTTACCCAATTTTAATATAAGTGGAAAAAATTTAACCCATATTTGTAGTGCATTGCCCGATTCAGATTACATTAATGGAGCTTATGAAGGAGGGGCAGGGTATAAAGGCCGGGGGTATATCCATTTAACACATTATAGTGGTTATAAAACCTATTGTGGAGATAATTGTTTTAGAACGGAATCCTTACCTACTCAGGTCAGTCAAGATAAGTGCGACTGTAAAGGAAATGACTTATGTGGCGAGACAGGTATTCAAAATCAAAATTGCCCCATGGCAAAGGCTACAAATAAACCACTTGCCGCTAAAATCTTTGTAAAAAAATATAACGACAGTACAAAGCTTGAAGGAGTTACAAGAAAGGTCTGGGAGTGGGCAAATCTTAGAGAATTTAAAAGAGTTGGTTCAGCTGTAAATGCGGGTAAAGGCAGCAATGAAACAGCCGGTTACGCAATTCAGTATGATATTTTGACAAACAAATATTTAGCGAAATTGAATGACTTTCCAAACAATACTATAAATGTTATTGCGTGCATAAACGGTATTGAACCTCCAAAGGTTACAGGCCCAAATAGCACTCATCCCGTTGACTTTACATACTTCAAGTCTAGTTTAACACTAAGCAGCTCTTTACTAGGAGTAAAATTTGCCAATCAACCGATACAATCATCAGCAAAAGTAGTAGGTGAGAAAGTAACAGAAATCAGGGCGCAGACTGGAGTCGACAAAATCGATATTGTTGGTTCTGGAATGGGTGGATTAGCTGCTCAGCATTATGGAACATATGGTTCTAATTTTGATGTAAGAAAGATTATCTTGGTTGGCACTCCCTTGCATGGAGCTGACATGGCCAAGTATGGGCCAATAGTAATTAAAACAGCAATTACTGCTCTCGTTTCTTCAGGCGGGTTGCCTCCGATTATAGCTGATATAGCTAATTCCATTGTGGAAATCATACTGGGCGAGGCCATCGGGCAGATGGAGCCTCATTCGACATTTATTGAAACTTTGAACTTAAACGGCATTGACCCTGCGCCTGAATGGGCTTTATACAAATGGCAGCCCCCGGGACCAGATACTCTAAATAATAATATTCAATATTTGTCTATCTATGGCGTTGGCCCAGCTATTGGAGATCTTTCCCTGCCATTAACCCTGACTACACTAAAATTGACTGACCCTGTTCTTGGAAAAACGTTTGGTGTTTTATTCGTATGGTTCGGTGATTTGTGGACAAATACAGTTAGTGGGAAGATATATGATGGCCCAGATGTAAGCAATGTTAAAGTTACTGGATTAAGCACCTTCCACTGGTTTTTGACCAAAGACGATGATGTAATCAACATAACTGAAGATTTCCTTACACACTCGCCGGGCTTTATGGGCGGTATTATTGCGAATGAAAGTCAAATGGATATTAATGAAACTGCCAATGGAACAGCTTATGAGTTGATAGGACCCTTTAGCGGTATACTTAATAATAGCCAAGTAAAATCGCACAGCTTCAAGTTAGATGAGTTGGCTGAAGATGTCAGGGTGAAGCTTACATACAGGTCAATTGACGCGTTTTACAACGGAACAATTGACGATTATGAGAACTGTGCAAATAATATTGAACTATCTTTAATTACTCCAAGCCAGACTGTAATTACTTCCGCAAACTCTGATAACTCAACTATCGTATTTTTTAAAACAGATGGCGAAATAATGTTTGCCATCAACTCCACTCAGTCTGGAAATTGGAGCTTGGTTGTTACCGGCACGAATGTAACATGTCCGCAGGGTGTAAAATATGATGCTTCAGTTGCCTTCAAAACAAGTTTGTTTGTCGGTTTAGCAATTGGAAACTCGACATACTCCTATGAGCCAGGGGATAATGTAAGCATATTTGGATATGTCGCATACAAAGGCGCTCCGCTTGCTAAAGCGAATGTAACAGCTTACATAAGCAGGTTTGATAACTTTAGCCTTGAAAACGCGACTCCTGTTTTAGCGGCTATAAAACTGTTTGATGATGGCCTGCATGGTGATAACCAATTAAACGATGGCATATACGCAAACAAGTTCACTACAAGCCCGGAATTCGAGGACTTGCATATGGTTAATTTAGTGGCGTCTGTAAATACCAGCCTGGTCAATAAGAGTGGTGCGATAGTAAATAGAACAGCCTTCGATGCATTCTTTGTAGAAAGGCTTCCTGACCTCACGTTGAATGCATCAGATATCACATTTTCAAATGCAACACCAAACGTTGGCGATAATGTCACAATATCTGCGGTAATACACAACATTAGGAAGGGTATTGCAAATAACTCAGAGATAGATTTTAAGGACGGCAATGAGACCATTGGTTTTGGCACAATAAATGTAAGTTCTTTAGGCACTGCTACTGCAAGGATAGTTTGGAAAGCAAAATCATTTGGCAACCACACCATAATTGTTATGATCTCTCCGTTTAACGAATTCCAGGAAAAAAATTATTCAAATAACGCAGCATCAAAACAATTATTTGTCGGGGATAATATTCCGCCTTTTGCTAAGGCTTTCCCAGACCATATAACGGATTCAAATAAATACGCGGTAGTTGAAAAGACACTTTCCTTTGATGCAAGCTTGTCCTATGATAATGATAAAATAATCAGTTACACCTGGGAAACAGACATCAATAATCCAAGCGCACCTATTCTTACTGGTGAATTTGCACCATTTACCGGCTATTCGTCCATTGGCGCTCATCAAGTGAGACTTACTGTAATAGATGCTGCCGGCAACATAGGTACCGATACCTTTAATGTTAATGTAGTAAGCGAAGATGAGTATGATTTAGAGCCGCCTAGCGCTTTTGCAGGTCCGCCGCAAAGAGTTCACATAAGAGACCCTATACAGTTCTCTGCTGTTGGTTCTTTTGATAACTTTAGCATAGCAAGTTGTAAGTGGGATATTGATGTAACCAGGGATACAGACGGAAATGGAATTCCAGATGATGACGTTGATTTAATTACTTGCCATCCAAAGCTTGAAAGAGGCTACCCCACTTTAGGAAGGTATAGAGTTAAGCTAGAAATAGATGATGTTGCTGGCAATGGCCCTGTATTTGACCATACAATAATTGAGGTTTCAGATCCTATAGACTACATTTGTGTTGGCGATCAAGATTGCGATGGTATAAACGACGAGGAAGACAATTGCAAAACTGTTAAAAACCCGGATCAAGCGGATTACGATAATGACGGTGTAGGCGACGCTTGCTGGTGCACTTTCAAAGTATCCGGCATGGTTGACGGGCAATTAAATTCGGCGATTAGCTTGGCTCAGCCAGGCAATGTAATTTGTTTAACCACCAGCTTATTTTCCAATGCAGATATTAGTAAAAGTAATATTATTTTTGATTGTCTTGGAAATTCAATTACAGGAAATGGTACAGGAGTTGGAATAAACATAGGTTCAACTATTACTAATACAACTGTGCAAAATTGCGTTGTTGAAGATTATTTCAAGGGTATAGAAATTAAAGGAAATAACAACAAAATAAGAAATAACGAAGTACAATTAAATACAGGAAATGGTATCGTCATTACAGGTTCCGGAGGGCAGGTCATAAACAACCAAGTATGTGACAACGGTTTAGATATCAGCAGCACTGGCAGCTACACAGGAGATTATAATTCCTGCAACATAACATCAGGCTGGAACGACCAGGGCTCTTCTGGATGCAGCTTCGCATGCCACACGTGCACAACTCCTACCGACAACATGGACATTGTTTCGAACACAGTTCTCTGCCCAGGAACTTACACACTTCCAAACGGCATAAACATCGCAGCCTCGGATGTGAAAGTGAAGTGCGATAATACAGTGCTTGTTGGTAACAATTCAAACACAGGCATTGAAGTGATCGGCCAAACAAACATCAAGATAAAAGATTGTGAAGTCAAAAACTATAATACTGGGATCAGCTTCGAGGATTCACCTTTCTGCGAGGCTGCTAACAACAAGATCCTGGAGAACATAGATGGCATATATATTACAGAAACGTCTTCACCAGACGCAGCCAGAATAGCCCCTGGCATCATCAATAACTGTAGGATACACGACAATAGAATAGACGACAACCTCAGGTTCGGCATTTTCCTTGTAAACTCCCCGAACAACGAAATTTCAAGCAATGCCTTGTTGAATAACAAAAATGCAAGCGCCGTTTTAGAAAGCGCTATGACAACGACCATAAAGAACAATATAATGACGAATGGCCTGCTTCTTACAAGCAGCTCAAGCAATAGTATTTTCAACAACAATCTAAGCTCCACAAATGGCGTCTACGTAGTCAACATTAGTGGTGGCTCCGGCAATCAGTTCACAAGCAATGAAATACACGACAGCTTCCTTTATGGGTTTGCTGTAAGCTCAAGCTCGAACACCTTCACAAACAATCACGTGTATAGCCTTCCTATTGGATTTTTTGTTTCAGGCTCGAACAACCAGGTGAATGGCGGGAAAATAGAGGACGTAGAAACTGGCATTTCATTCCAAGGCTCTTCGAATTCAAAAATAGATGGTGTCGACACCAAGTCTGCGAATAGCAATAGCATTCTAATCGCCCTTTCCAGCGGGATATCTGTTGTCAACAGCACAACAAAAAACATAATACTAGATAGCTCGTCATCAAGCAACCTTACATCCAACTCGGGAAGCATAGAATTGCATAATTCTAACGGTATCAAAATCTCTTACAACAACGTGAGCGGCGGCATTTCCGGAATTTCAATTGAGTTAGGCTCAGGGAATAATGTCCTAAGCAATACAATTGCAAACAATGAAGTCGGTATTGTAATTTTCAACTCAACCACCAACACAATAAAAGACAATAACGTATCGAACAACCAGATCGGGATATTTATCAACAACTTTTCAAACACGAACCTGGTCTACAACAACTTCTTCCAAAACATAATAAACGCTCAGAATCAAGGGAGGAATAACTGGAACATTACAAAGACAGCGGGCCTTAACATTTATGGGGGGCTTTTCCTGGGCGGCAATTTCTGGAGCGACTATAACGGAACTGACACAAACGGTGATGGCATAGGCAATACCATGCTACCTTACAATTCAAATGGCAGCATCACCCTAGGCGGAGATTACCTGCCACTATTAGACGGCGATAATGATAATGATACTGTGACGAACAGACTAGATAATTGCCCTCTCATTTCAAATCCAAACCAAAAAAATACTGATAAGGAAATCCAATTAAATGACACTGCTGCCCCCTTTTTCATTGGCGACAATATTGGAGATGTATGCGACCCTGACTGGGATAATGACGGCTTTAATAACACTAATGAAGTATTAATAGGCACAAATCCTTTTGATCCCTGTGGTATTGACGGATGGCCAGCTGATTTCGTGAATGGAAGTATACCTAATAGCACTAACAGGATCACAATTGCCGACGTGACAAGCTTTCTTGCGCCCATACGAAGGATGAACACCAACCTGAATGAGTCACCAGACAATAAACGCTGGGATTTGGTTCCCGGAAAAGGACTTTTCACGACTGATATAAATATTCAGGACTTGACCTCATTGATAGCAGGACCAACAGCTTTCCCGCCAATGCTTGGCGGAGCAAAAGCCTTCAACGGACCTGAATGCCCAATACCACCCTGAACTAATTTTTATTTTTTCAGTTTCATAATGGCAAGAGCCTGTCTAACAATTGCAGAAGAATCAAGATTATACGCTTTGAACAATTCGTCCATCCTACCTGAAACTCCGAAAACATCATTCATCGCAACCATTTTCATCGGAACTGGATAATTCTGCGACAGGACTTCAGCAATGGCGCTTCCCATTCCACCGTAAATCTGGTGTTCTTCAGCTGTTACAACAGCTCCAGTTTTTTTTGCAGACTTAATGATTGCCTCAGAATCTATTGGCTTTATCGTGTGAAGGTTGATAATTTCTGCGCTGATGTTCTGTTTTTCTAATTCTTTTGCAGCCTTTATTGCTTCAAAAACCATTAAGCCGCAAGCCATTATTGTAACATCCTTCCCTTCCCTAAAGATTTCTGCTTTTCCAATTTTGAAAGGTGTTGATTCAGTTGTAATTACTGGGGTTTTTTCTCTTCCAACTCTTATGTAAACAGATTCAGGATAATTTGCAGCAGCTATGACAGCTTTTTTTGTTTCAAGGTAATCGCAGGGTGCGATGACAGTCATGTTCGGGAGCGCGCGCATCATTGAAAAGTCTTCCATCATCTGGGCAGAAGCGCCATCTTCGCCAGTGTTTAAGCCACAGTGTGTTGAAACCAAATTGACTTTAACCTTATTGTAGCACATTGAAACTCTTATTTGGTCGAATGAGCGCGATGGCATGAATGAACCAAAAGATGATGCATATGGGATAAACCCTGTTAAGGAAAGGCCTACAGCAGCGCCTATCATGTTTTGTTCTGCAATACCCATCTGAAAGAAACGATCTGGAAACTTTTCTGCGAACCAATGAGTTCTTACCGATTCTGAAACTCCCGCGGTTAATGCAACTACTCTCGGATTTTTTTCTGCAAGCTCGAGAAGTGCATGTCCAAACCCATCCCTGGGATATTGTTTACTAGAAAAATCTTCAGCCAGCATTTTCAATCTCCTTGTAAGCTTTTTCAGCCTGTTCGGGCTTCAATGTTTTCCCGTGATATTCGAACTTGCCTTCCATGAAAGAGACGTGCTTGCCCATGACTGTTTTAGCAAGAATTACGCTTGGCTTGCCCTTAGTTCTATTTGCTTCATCGAATGCTTCTAGTAATTCTTCCACATTGTTACCATCGATTGTTATCGCATGCCAGCCAAAGGACTCGTATTTTTCTTTCAACGGTTCTATTCCCATCACATCGCTGTTCCTACCATCCTGCTGTACATCATTCCAGTCAACTATTCCTGTTAAATTATCAAGCTTGTACTGGGCTGCGCTTTGCGCTGCTTCCCAAACTTGGCCTTCGTTTTGTTCGCCATCGCCCATGAGGCAATATACTCTGCTTATTGATTTTTTGAGCTTCAGTCCGAGAGCCATACCGATAGAAACAGAAATCCCCTGGCCAAGCGAACCGGTTGACGTTTCGATTCCGGGCAATGAAGTTCTGCTTGGGTGGCCTTGAAGCCTTGAAGAATACTTCCTGAGAGTGTTAAGCTCTTCAACTGGAAAGTATCCGGCGTGAGCCATAGTACAATACAACGCTGGGCAAATGTGGCCTGCCGAGAGGATAAATCTATCCCGGTCTTCCCAGTCAGGTTTTTTTGGATTGTGCTTTAGAACGTGAAAGTAGAGTGTTGCAAAGATATCAGCCGCACTCAGGCTTCCGCCTGGGTGGCCCGAGTTGACTAAAGTGGTGATCCGGATAGAGTCCTTGCGGATAAGAATAGCATTTTCTTTTATTTTTTGAATGACTGATTTATCCATTTCTCACTGGTCTTAGGGGATTCTTTTAAATGTTTCTGAATAGCCAGCCAGTTAAAAATATTTTTAAACAAGAATATTAATTCCCCAAAACATGAACCTCCGAGATATTTGCCTTGAACAGATCACTCGAGAGGAAATTGAACAACTTCACAGACTATGGTACCCAACGAACATGAAACATTGTGTCCTCAATCCTTTTCGAATTTTGACCCCTTTTAACTCGTCCAGTTATATACACCTGCTTGAAGATTTTGTTTACACCCAGTACAGCGACAGGGTGTCGGTTAATAACAAAGGAAAATGGTTTAAATATTACACAAGAAAAATGTGCCAGGCTGACTTGGTCGAGGCTGTACAGATAGCTCAATCCGATTGTTACGGTCAAGGCCATTTGGAATTGGGGTTTATACCTGAAAGGTTTGGCGAACCAATCAAAATTAAATTTGCAGAAATCGGAGGATTGATTTGGGGCTATGATTTATTATTCCCAATGGAGTATTCTTATTTATTCAGCTGGGCGTCTCAGCCAATCCTCAGGCTTCCCGACTGCCGCGGAGTTTGGGATGGCAGAGTTTCACCTGCTTAATCTTAAAACAATCCTGTTTAGCATTTCGTGAGTATCAAAGCTGTCCTTTAGCAGTTTTGTTTCCTTGCTGAGTTCGCTTACCAGCATTGTCTTTAGAAGTGCTGCTTCCTGCTCAGAAACGCGAGCGTGCTGGTCTGCAACAAGCAATCCGTATGGATACCCAGGCAATGAAAGATCTTGCGAGCAGGTGCGAAGGATCGCGAGAATTTCCTCTTTGTTCGCTTTGGGAAGCATCTCAATCCTGTAAGGTTGGTAAGATTCAGAAGATAACTTTGCGATTATCCAGTCCGCGTTCTTTGATTCCATTACCGGCCAGTACCACCAGGAACTCTCAGGAGCCATATCTAGAAGCGCAGAGTACAGAGATGCGCCTGTGTTGGTGATTTGTGATTGTGATTTAACAACACCCACGATTTTGCCTTTAAGCTTGCTGAGGGACTCTTTTTCCAGCTCTGCTTTCGCATCCAGCTCTCCGTCGAGAACAACAAGAGATTCACCAAGGTGCTCTGCTGCTTTGTCTAATTCTGCTTTTTTTCTGAGAACGTCAAGGACCTTTGAGAAACTGGCTCTTACCTCACCGTCTTTAAGTGCTGATTCGTTTGGATTAATTTTGAAGGACTGGCCGCCTACAATCATTGCTTCGTAGCAAAGGCCGCTTTCTTCAAATGAAGTGTGAATTACCACATAATTTTGCTGTCGCTCGACCAACGCAGTTCGATTGCCATTTTGTTTTATGACAGCAATCCTGATTACACCAATAAGCATTTCAGGAGTTTCAAAAAGCGTTGCCTGCCCGCCATCAATGAAAAAAACATCTTTTATCTCAGCATCAGGCAATGCTCTAAAGTAGTCAAGTGAAAAAGGAACTGCCTTCATTCCTGGCTTTTCCGCAAGCATTTCTGTGCCTCTGGCCCTCCCCAGCACTTCTTGAAGTTGCTTAATGAGCTCGTCCATGTTTGCACAAAGTTTATTACTGGCACTTAAAGATTTCCATAAATGTCAAAAGCGCTGATAATTTCTCTGGCTATCGTTACCGCGATTTTGTCTTGTTTTCTCGCTTTTGAATCTACTTTATTTGATAGGAGCTTCTTCAAGAGCGAGTTCAAGAATCTTGGCATCTACGAAAGAGAAGGAGATTTTCTTCCTGACAATATGTCTGAAACTGTCTTGCTTTTTTACGAAAACAAGATTCCCGAGCTGAATCTTTCATACCTGACTCCATCGGAAACTAGCCACATGGTTGATGTCAAGAATATAGTGAGGAGTGCGATTAACCTAAAGAGGATATTGGTTGTTCTCTGGTTGATACTTATGGTCTTGCTAGCATTCAAGGGTGGAAAGAATGTTCTAAAGGATATTGGCAAGGTATACAGGGCAGCTGGAATTGCAGCTTTACTAATCGTTGCGTTATTAGGAGTTGGTGCCTTGTTTTTCAGCCCTTTTTTTAGCTTATTTCACAAAGTTTTTTTCCCGCAGGGAAATTACCTGTTCCCCTATGATTCCACTCTACTGCTGATTTTCACATTCCAGCTTCAATTCAATTTTTTCAAAACAACGATAATCAAGGTTCTTCTTTCTGGATGCGTCATGTTTCTGATTGGTAAATTCATAATTCATTTTTCAGAAAAGAAAGTCAAAACTCGTCCAGCCCGCGCTGGGCGCCATTAATTTTTTTTTCCACCAAATCTATTTCATCAATAACTGGAATACCATACGCCCCATCATACCCTGGTTTGACTTTTATTTTTCCCTGGCGGTTTAGCATGACTGCTTTCAATGTTTTTTCGTCAAGTATTTTTGCAAGCGTGTTTTCATCTATGTCTAACATTGTTGAGAATTCATTTCCAAAAGTTCTTATGAGTTCGTTGTATAGCACCCAGGTTTTTTTGCTTGCTACAGGCCAGCCATTCGCAGCTGCCAGAACATCGCTGAGCGGCAGAATATTTCTGAAAGGAACAGCATTTTTTGGAACAAAGCCTTCAGGTCTGTCAGCAAGCTCCTCGACCCGATTCAGCACACCTATTGTCAATTTTTTCTTACAGACAGGGCAGATATTGTTGATTTTTTTTGATTCATCTGGTGAAAATGATGTTTTGCAGTCCCTATGCCCGTCGTAATGATACTTCCCGTAACCCGGGTCGGTTTCAAGAGTTTCAATAAAATTAGTTCTTGTTCTTATGCAATCGATTATGCCATCGTAAGTTATTTCTTTCAAGTCCATTACGTTGCATTCTCGACCCATTCTCCACGGCCAATAACTGTGCAAATCAGAGTTAGATGTTAATGTGATGTTGTCAAGCTGGCTTAGCCTCCAGTTCATAGCAGGGTCTGAAGACATTCCGGTTTCGATTGAGTGGATGTATTTTTCTTTTTCCTGGAAGCATTCTTTCAAGCTGTTGAAGCCTGAACTTGAGCCGAAAATGCTGAACCAGGGAGTCCATGCATGTGCGGGAATTATCTCAATATCTTTGGAAATATTCATCATCATGTCGACGATTTCGATGCAGCTTATGCCAAAGATTGGCCTACCGTCATAATCAAGCCTTCCGCGCTTAAGCATAGTTTCATTAATTTGCATTACGACTTCCTTATTAGGCGCAAGAATGACAAGATGCACCCTCCTGCCTTTTCCGCCCTGAGTGTAAATAAAAGATATTTCTGTTTGCCAGATGAATTTCATTCCACTTTTTGATTGCAGAATTCCGTTTTCGTCTTCAGTTGTTAATCTTGTTATTTCTTCGAACCATTTTGGATGTGTGAAGTCGCCAGTTCCAAGAACATTCAAACCCTTTATTTTCGCCCATTTAGAAAGTGTCTCGATTCCCAAGTCCTTGCTGGTTGCCTGGGCGAATCTGCTGTGGATATGAAGGTCGACGTAGTTTCTCATGACTGCTTGAAAAGAAAGGACTTTTTAATTGTTGTTGAATTTAGTCGAATATTGTTGCATAAACTAAAAGCCTGTTGTCTCTCGATGAACCTCGATTAACTGCTTGGCTGTAATAAATTGAATATGACCTGAAGATGAAGTCTCTCAAGAGACCTATTGGATCTAGCTCATTTAGGAGCGGACTAATAGATTCGTTCTTTTTTGGCATAAAAGTTTTGCGAAATTTTTTTTCCATATAGGGAGTGATTATGCGCCTGCCAGAATATGAGTCTGTTTTTTTTATTTCAACAACAAGCATCTCGGGACTTTCCCGGAAAGGAACCCACAGTCTCACTTTTCCGATAGTAAACTCATCGCTAAAAACCCTCAGTTCCTGAGTTTCCTTAAGCCTTCCCCACACCACCGTTTCTCTTGAGTTTCCAATTTCTGCCTCGATAAAATCTTCAAGGTTTGGTTTATCATCAGACAATTCGCTCGCTATTTCCTCATACTGCTTGGGTATCCAGTATCTCATAACTGTTGTCACTTGAAAGTATTTAAAAACGTTTCTTTAGTGGCATTTGCAGGGAAACCTTAAATATTTGAGACCAGAAAAAATGGCATGCACGATGTGCTGATAATAGGGGGCGGGTTGGCTGGCTTATCAGCTGCAACTGCCTGCAGCCAATACAAGCTTTCCACTTTAGTTCTTTCAAGAAGCATTGGTGGCGGGCTTCGAGAAACACCAATAGTCGAAACATTGCCAGGAATTAGCCCTGTTCACGGGCCAGAACTTGCCAAGAAACTAGCAGACCAGGCGGCTGCTCTTGGGGTTGAGTTTAAGGAAACTGAAATTACCGAAGTCAGGACAGGGTTCACTTTATTCAATCTAACTGACCACTCTGGAGAAAAATATAAAGCAAAAGCAATAATCATCGCCTGCGGCAGACCTGTGCAAATGCTGGAAGTTGCCGGCGAAGAGGAGTTTCTGGGCAAGGGCATTACAACAAGACCCATTACAGATTTCGGACAACTAAAAGATGGCATAGTTGCAGTTCACGGCTCAAGCGAAAAGGCCGCAATGATTGCATTGTGGCTTGCCAACTCCTGCGCACGAGTTCACCTGATAAGTTCTCAACCCAGGCTAAACACTACACCAATAACTCAAGACCATTTAAACAGGATGCTAAGAATTGAGCAGCATCTTAACCTCGGAATAAAACGTGTTTCCGGGACATTGGATCTCGAGTCAATAACACCTGACAAAGGGCCTCCAATAAAAGTAACAGGCCTAGTTCTTTCAGAGAGCGGCAGGGCACAGCTATCCTTTCTCAAGATTCCTGTTCAAATCAGCGATGGAATAACTGTTGATTCAGAAATGAAAACTTCCCACAAAGGAATTTTTGCATGCGGCGATGTGCTCTCAAACAAACAAGCATTGCCAATCGAGACTGTTTCGCAGGCATGGCGGGCAGCAGAGAGCGCGCATAAGTTTGTTAGAGGGAAATGATGGCTATCTATGGTTTCAATTTCCAGATGGATGTCCTGCTGCTGATTATGGCAGCAATTTTTGGGTTGCTAGGCGGCTTGGTTTCAAATTACCTTTGGTGGATAGTGCACAATAAGTTCAATAAAAAAAAGGTAGTCATCCATGCACTTGGAATTTTAGCTATAACTCTTTTTAGTTTATTTTTCCTGTTTGTTTACTTCAATTTCCTGAGCTAGTCTTTCAATTTCTTGTATCCTATGAAGATTAGCGCTGCAAGAACAATTCCAAGTATCAAGAATTTTACTATATTGCCTAAATGGCCCCAGTTTCTGATGACTCCAACGAATATAGTGATTACTCCGCCGAACATTAAGCCTGAGCCGACTGCTTCAACTCCAAGGATGACACCAACAAAAAGCGCGATTCCTCCTGCAACTATTGATATTATGAAAACGTCGCTGTCGTACTTTTCTTTCGCCTTGTCGAAATCCATCTGACATATGTTGCATGAGACAGTATAGCATCCAAGTGTGCTGTTGTAAATGTTCATCCTATACTGAGGTTCGCAAGGTAAATTTTCGTTTTGCATTATTGCATCGCATTTTGACTGGTCGATTTGGTCTGGCACTTTTCCTAGGGGGACAGCGTAGGGATCTCGGCCTGCACACATTTTATTCCAGTCAGGTTCTTCGTAAAAAGTCCTTATTCCATAAAAAACGAAAAGAACAAATACAATGCCAATTGCGAATCCGAGAACGAATTTTCTTAATTTTAAAGTTTTAGGCTGGTCTGCTTTTTTGATACTCCCTTTTGCGGGGCTCATTTTGCAATGGTCTCTTCAATAAGGCAGGAGCACGGGACTTTTGTTGCTGCTCTGCGAAGGGCTTTCCTTGCGACCGGAAGGCTGTTTTTGTCTACTGAAAGGGAGAATATGATCTGGCCTTTTTTAACTTGTGCAGCGACTCCTATGGGCTTTCCAAATGACCTTTGCATTCCTGTGCTCATTCGGTCTGCACCCGCACCGGCAGCAAGAGGGTTTTCTCTTAAAATGTGGAAAGGATAAATGCGTATCTTCATGTAAAAATCTGTTTTAGCCAGGTTCTTTTCAAGATATCTTGAGCTGGTTTGCCTTGCTGATTCAATGGATTCCTGCCTTATTTGCACTGATGACTTGCTGATGAGGTCGAGTGTGTATCCGAACTTCTTGTTTGGCTCTCCCATCACGAATCTAGGTATCTTAATGTGAGGATCGATTCTAACATAGGAAAGTGTCCTGAACTTTGAGATTCTTGTATTCGGCCTCTCCAGTTTACGATAAGCGATTCCCTTACGCATTCTTGCCATAGTCTATCAGAAGTTGAAGATTGTTTAAAAAGGTTACTGAGAACAGTTTTTTGCATCTGCGGGTGCGTTGGTTTTTGAATAATTTCTCTTGCGCTCAAATGCCGCGCGGGCTTAATGATTTCCTTTGATTCTCGTCGTAAAATGACTATAAAGCTCTCGAAAGGCAATTTTGGCCTGCCTAGCTTGAAGACAAATTATTATTCAACTCCCAATTTGAGACAATAAAACTGAGAACGGTGCTGTCTCAGCCTACAATGTTGAGATTGAGATATTATCTTTGTCGTATTTGGAATTTTCTTTTCAACGAATGGCAGGTTATTTCAAGATTGCAACTCTTATGCTTTAAGCACCAGGCTTCACACTTTTCTGCCCGTTCTTTATGTTCGTAAGTAAGCAAACAATCATCACAACGATAATTTCCTTCTTTCGAGATTGACACCATCAACTTTGCCTCGGTTTAGTTAAATAAGTTGAATTAGAGTTGGGCTAAAATACCTTCAATTGCACTTAGGGTCTGTCTGGTTTGCTGCGTCGAAACCAAAACATTTTTTCCCATCGACATTTACCAGATTGCCATTAGCATCTTCAAAATAAACGTAGAAATCGGTTTGAATGCCATTATCTTCCTTGACCTGCTGATAGTCTTGATCGAACTGCTGCAGTGCAATTGAATCAACTTGGTCTCCCTTAACGAAGCTAGGTCACTCGCCTTTTGCAATCTGCTGGAGTACTGCATTTCCACTAACAGACTTTTTGGGCTGGAAAAAAGTTGTAATTATGAAAAATGCGATGACTATTAGAACAAGCATGATAAGCCCGTAAAAAATTTTCAGCTCAATATTCTCGTGGTTAAGACTTTTGCGAAGATTTACCTGAGCTTTATGGTGCCGATGTTTTCTCATTTGTTTCAGGAGGTATATGATTCGTTCATCACGTATAATATGCCGTCGCGTTTCCTGAGCTCTATTATTCCGTGGGAAATGTTACCATCTACATTGTCAGGCAAAGATATAAAGGTTTCGAAAAGTATTGATGAGTTCACAAACGCCAAATCAACTTCGCTGTAACCTATAGGAGTGCCGGGGGTGCCTAATTCCCGAGTGTCATAAAACTGTATTTTGAAAGGGACTCCACCTGCTTTCCTTGGTATCTCGAATCTTCTGTAATAGCCGTCCTGGGCTGTCGCCCCTAGTTTCAGCTCGGTTTCAATCATTGCTCCTACGTCAATAAGTCCGTTTTTGACATGGGTTTCTTGTGTGCTGACGTACTGGTTTCCCATGGCAAGAAGGAAAACAGTAAGGATAGTTAACATGAAAGCGAAAAGCATTGCAGCTTCTACTGCGCTCTGGCCCTTAGATGAAGTTAATGTCCACATAAGGGTCGTCCCCTATCCTTTTTACTTCCAATGAAATCCGCTTTTGCCCAGGAGTGAAGTCCCTTGCTTCGAACGTTCCTTGAATGTTTACTCTTGATAAGAAAGTATATGCCCTATCTCTGCCGCCACTTCTCACCCAAATAGTTAATATGTTGACTCTATTTGGAACTGACCAGTCACTTTCAACAGTTATGTTGAATACATTGGAGGGCACTATTCCCTGAATTTCCAGCTTTGACGGGTCTGAATAATAATAAACACGTTCTGCTTCGTTCACTATTTGGTTGCCAAGCCTGATTACTTGCTGTAATTCAAGCTCACGGCTTTGATCTTGGCTGTAGTTGTAAAACAGGATTGTTGCAGGAAGCAGGATTACCATTCCCAAACCAAGTACTAGCATGAACTCAACACTTGCCTGTGCTCTATCACCCATAAGATTACTTTAGCATTTAGGGCTTATAAAGGTTATTGCGGAAATAAAAATGAGTAACAAAAAAGGTCGGCGGCGCCCGGACTTTCAACTTTGCGACCACAAAGTTTTTGAAACTTTGAAGCCGCAGGGTTCAAAGACCTAAAAACCGAAGGTTTTTAAGGGCGGGATACCCTTACGGGCCCTACTTGGTCAGAGTAGGTGGCTACCGAGTTGCCAGCGCCGCCAAATTTTATTAGTTCGAACTCATTCATATGCCTTTCTTAGAAATTCCCGCAATATTTTCGACTATGAAAAAGATTTTCCGAAAAGATGAAGTTTTACCGGAAAAAATAGATTACTTTTGCATTAAATATCATTAATGTTATCTCGTCAAACCAATTATTTCTTCATTAATCACAAGATTATTAATTTCATACCTATGTTCGCCGATTGGAAAAGCCACAATATGGCCTAAATCAACCCACTGAGGCGCTTTATCTCCTAACCTATAACCCCAAAATTCACGTCCTGCCGGCCTGAAGACGATAGTATTCGAATGCAACGAGGCATAAATTGTCGCATGCGCAAGAGGATTTTCTGAATCCACCATAATCACTTCCAATGGGGTGGCTTTCAGTCGTTCATCGATTACAGCAGCCTCTTTAGCATTTTTCACGATATACATTAATGAAACTCTTTCTTGGGTTTTCATTCAGACCACCAATTGCATTTTTTATGCTTGATATTTTAACTTTTGCATCAACATTTATAAACAAACAATCTCACCTTTACCTTAACCCCGCTTAGCTCAACGGCAGAGCGTTCGGCTGTAGATGCCCTTTGACTATCCCGCATGGGAATGAATGAAAAATGGCCAGCCGTTCCCGAAAGGTTGCTGGTTCGAATCCGGCAGCGGGGATTATTATTTTTTAGAATATCCAAATTTTTTGTCGTATATTTTATGCGGGATTATGTCAAGTATAAAGCAAATGACTTCTATTTGGTCTCCCTTGATGGTGTAAAGCATTCTCCAAAAATTAATGAGTTCGACTCTCCATATGTTCTTGGCAGCATATCTGGCAACATATTCCTTAGGTATTAACTTCTTAGCTATGTTGTCACCATAAAAAGGATTTGCCTTCACAAATTCAATTTTTTGTTTTATAGAACGCAACAGTTGCGTTTCTTCAGAATTATTTTTACCTTCCGTTAATTGCTGCCCAACTAATTCATTTAGCCTTTTGAACTCTGACTCGGCGTCATCAAGCAGAATAACTCTTACTGGCTTATTCAAACTTCAGTCCCTCTCCTTATCAAATCGTTTATCTCCTTTCTTTCTGCAAATACCCAGAGAATCCCTTTAGTACCAATTATTATTTTTCCGCTTATTTGCAGGTAATCCAGAATTTGAAGCAAAGTCTGATGCATGACTTTTTTCGGCAACTTCCTTTTAAGTTCCGCTAAAGTCAACAGCTCACCACCCTTTAATGTTTCTTCAACCATAAAAAGAGTGTTTAAAGTGGGCGAATGTACCGATTTTTTTCTTTCTTTAGTTCTGATTGTTAATGGCATTTTGTATACCTCTTTAATATATATTTATATCAATTAGATATGTATTAATATATAAATGCTTTGGTTAAAATTAATGCATCCCGCATGGGAATGAATGAACAATGGCCAGGTTGCTGGTTCGAATCTGATAGCGGGGATTTTATTATCAATTAACAACATATGCCTTGGTAATTTTTATTTCTTTTAGTGGCTTATCCCTTGAATCGCGCTGAACATTTGCTATCTTATCCACAACATCCATTCCCTCAGTTACTTTTCCAAAAACTGGATGTTTGCCATCTAGGAAGTTGTTATTCACTAAATTTATGAAAAATTGGCTGCCTCCAGTATCAGGCCCGGCATTTGCCATTGATATAGTTCCCCGATCATTTTTATTATTGTTAGAAAATTCGTCTTTTATTTTATATCCTGGGCCGCCCATTCCTGTACCAGTTGGATCGCCGCCTTGTATCATGAAACTAGGTATTACCCTATGAAATATAACGCCATCATAAAAGCCTTCACTTACAAGTTTTTTGAAATTGCCCGCAGTCACAGGCATCGTTTCACTAAATAATTCAATTGTGATGTTGCCTTCAGTCGTTTCCAACTTAATTATGGTGTTCATCTTAGTTTCGGGGCCATTAGTATTATTTAAAGGATTCCTATTCCCTGCTTCTGAGATGTTACCATCAGAATCTCCTGAATTTTGTCCATAATTTTCAACTTTAACCGGTGGAGTAATTTTTGGTTCGGTAATTGGTTCTTTTACAGAAGGTTTTAGACCACAACCTGATATTAATAAAACTAATACAATTGTTAAAATCAAACATTGCCAATATTTCAATTTATTCATCCTCGAATGTATTCAACGGCCGTTTATTAATTTATCCGAAAATTCATCGGAATTTCCGAAGATGAAAAATTGTTTAGATAAAAAAACCTTAAACTCCCCCCTGATGGGTACTTTTTTTGGTTTGTTGGGGCAGCGTGGATTTATAAGTTCTGAAAACAATTTTCTCCGGATACATTTATATATAAGTTGATATATATATAAACTTATATAGAGGCACGATGAAACAAAAAGTATTGCATTACCCCAGGCTAGATACTGTGCTCAGGGTTGAGGAAACCCTGAAAAACGCAGAACTTGCCATTTCAAAAAGCGAGCTTCAAAGAAGGCTGCCAAAGCAAATCATGAGGCAAACTCTCAACATTATCTTAGATTATTTGGAAGAAAAAGGAGTCATTATGATGGGAAGTAAGGGAGTTCTATGGGTGCATAACGAAAACCCAAAGATGAAAAAATTGCTGGAAAGAAGCGTTAAGGCTTGAGTTTATGAAGACTTCCAAGACAATAACCGTCAAATACTCGTCCCTTTTTGAGGAACAGCTCAAAAGACTGCGCGAAACAATCAGGGAAAAAGAAAGTAAATTCCATAAGCAACTCCTCACTGCAATTGAAAGGGAGAAAAACAATCTTCTCATTGACATGCACAGAGGAATTCAAATTCCGAAAAAACAAATTCCGAAAGAATATGTTGACCAATATGGAGTCAGCAACTTATGGAAAATAAACCTTCCTGATTATTGGCGGATGATATATACCATAGTCGGCAACGAATTTGAGATAATTTCTGTCCTGCTTGAGTTTATGGACCATAAAGAATATGACAAAAAGTTCGGCTATAGGAAAAGATAGGACGACTGCTAAGGCAATCTTTAAATCCCATTTGATATTTCTCTCTCAGGGGTAAAAAATGATGTCTTGCGGTAGCGTGGATTATTTTTTCTTCCGCAAACACTTAAAAAGAATTAATTTAATCAATAGGTTTCATTCAACTAACCCAATGATCTGGAAATCCAATAAACTATTAATCGGAGCGCTTAAAAACAAAGCAGCCCATAAAATCATCGCAGTATGGGCGGCTGACTGTGCTGAGCGTGTTCTGCCTTACTTTGAGGAGAAATATCCGAAGGACAATCGCCCACGAAAAGCAATCGAGGCGTGCCGAGAGTGGGCAGATACTGGAGTGTTTAAGATGGCTGTTGTGCGAGGATTAGCACTTGCATCCCATGCGGCTGCCCGTGAAGTGGGAGAGGATAATGCTGCTCGTTTTGCTGCACGTGCAGCAGGTCAAGCATTAGCGACTGCGCATGTTTGCGGCCACGCAAGTGCTGCTGCAGAATATGCCCTTAAAGCAGCAGGTACTCTAAAGCCTAAAAGTGGTGTAAATTTAGTTGAATCAGAAAGAAAATGGCAAATTACTCATCTAAGAAAGCTTTTAAAAAAATTAAATTCCCAAATTAAAGTTACCTGACAATAAAATCATCAGGGCGTATAAACAATACCTGGAACCCAGGAAGGAGTACCCTGTACAGAATCAACGTTACCGTTTCCAGAATAATCAACAACATCGCCATCAAAATGATAACCCAATACCAAACCAGGCTCAGAACCGCCATAATTACCAATACCGCCATTGTAATGCGTTTGTATTTCTGCCTGTGAAAGAACAATATTGTATATTCTTAGCTCATCAATTGCTCCATCAAAGAGCTCTAGACCCCAGAAGTTACCACCAACTGTAGTATAGCCCGTCATAGACAGAGGACCGGAGGGGTCCAAATTATTGCATGCAAAATTGCCATTAACATAACCGATTAAAGTTTCCCCATCATAAGTAAAAGCAATATGACTCCAAGATTGGATAGTAAGAACAGGTCCAAAACATCTATGCCAGTCAGGATTAACAAAAACATGAGGCACAAATGCTCCGTCACCTGCATGGCTCGTTCTGAGAATCCAACCAGCACTGCCATCGCCATACTGGGCAGCAGCATTCCTATAATTTGAAAATAGTTCTGGTTTTACCCAAGCCTCAACAGTAATTGCGTTTGTAATTCCGCTCGTCAAACTCGGAGTTTTCCCAGCATAAATAAAAGGATTTCCAGTTCCATCAAAATCCAATGCGT
>ERZ1292640.138-Hain-H43-02um-R1-138-length-57971-cov-6_pt1 | contig 57971 bp, 55 predicted proteins | sample MGYA00564404_ERZ1292640 | MGnify/ENA primary metagenome ERZ1292640 (study PRJEB36523, sample SAMEA6512636) | groundwater metagenome | collected 2019-01-08 | study: AquaDiva: Metagenomics assemblies of 32 groundwater samples | reverse complement strand
GATTTCCTATATTTCAGTCGGCTCCAAAAGGGAAGAGACCATAGTTAGATAGTAGGTTTTTGGTAATACGTCAGTAAACAGGGGAAATCCTTTCATCGTCATTGCGAGGAACCCTCGCTTGGCATACAGGTGACGAAGCAATCACGTTTTTTAAGACGAGATTGCTTCGTCGCTATTTGCCGACAACAGCTCCTCGCAATGACGGAATTAAAACCGCCTCCGTTTACTGACCAGTTACGATTTTTGTGTAGATTTTTGGCGTTTTTCGCTTGACTACTAACGTTACTTGTGCTAACTTATATTTTAGAGATATATCCTGTTGAAGCAGAAGGATATAAGAAGAATCAATTACCTTAACATCTGGAGGCACCAAAATGTCGCGCGACTATAAGAAATCCGCCCTTTTAGTTATTATTCTAATTTTTGCTTTTATGATCAGCGGCTGTACCTTTATCTTTCAGAAAGGCCGCAGGTCTGATGTTGAAAAGATAGATGAATTAAGCAAGCAGCTTGACGAGTTAAACGCGGCGAAGAATCTGCTCTCTGAACGGCTGAAACAGGAGATAGCGGATAAAGAGGTCCGTTTGGAGATGGCTGAAAAAGGCTTGGTTATAACCTTTGTGGCAGATGTGCTTTTTGATTCGGGTAAAGCGAAACTAAGGACAGAGAGCCTGCCGACGCTTGATAAAGTAGCAAGGGTCCTCTCGGAGAACTTAAGCGAATATAACATAGGGATAGAAGGCCATACGGATAATGAGCCGATAAAATATTCCGGATGGAAGTCTAATTGGGAGCTGTCTTCCTCGAGGGCGCTTAGTGTATTGCACTATATGACGGATGAGAAAGGCATTTCAGGATACCGGGTTTGCGCGATCGGTTACGGCGAGTATCACCCTGTTGCCGCTAATGATACAAAAGAGGATATGAAGTTAAACAGGCGCGTAGAGATAGTAGTCCTGCCTAAAGTCGCGAAAGTGAAGGGCCGGCAAAAGGAAGCAAAAAAAGAAATTCAGGAAACAGCCGCAAGCGAAGAAGAATTAAAAGAGCCTGTTGAGAATCTTAAATAAGATAAGCAGAGAGCGGGCAAGGAGGCAGCCGTGGAGGAGTCTGTAAAGAACCGTATAATAGTAATCATTATCATTTTAAATATTATTTTCCTTTTGCTTTGGGTGGAAGCCGGTATGTCTTTGGGCCGTTACAAAAAAGCGGTTAATACGAAGGCTGCCTTGACTATGGAGCTTGAGGAAAAGAACGCGAAATTAGAAAAAGAAAAATCAGAGCTGTCCCGGGAATTGGAAAAGGCTGTGATACGTTTGTCCGACGAGAAATCATCCCTCGAAGATACGCGAAAAGAATTATCTCAAGAGCAGTTGGCTGAACAGGCATTAAAAGTGGAGCTTGAAAAGGTGGCCAGGCTAAAAGAAACTTTGGAAAAGGACCTCAAAGAAGCCCTTACTACTATTGATGCCTTAAACGCCAGGCCAAAACCACAACTATGAAGCGTTGACCTTGTTTTGATTTGGGTTAAGCCGCGGGAGAGCGAAACACTACGGGGGATGGTTATCCCCCGTTTTTATAGAATCGCGAATAACGTAAAGAATATTTTCATCGCATTTTTAGTTTGATGCGAAGGAGGGAGGGGAATATGTCTAATGAGCTCAAGTCAAATAAAAAATCAAAAGCGAAGCTCGAAGCTGTTAAGCCTGGCCGCCTGAAGCCTCGAGTGGCGTTACGTAAAACGCCTGGAACAGCCGGAAAAGTTAGTTTTGCTCAGCCTGAAATACTGCAAGAAAAAATAACAGTAGAAGAAGCGAAATATTTTACGCGCCCGCAAGACGCGCTTTCTAAGAGCGCTTTGTCTAACGATTTGCCTGCCAAATATGACAGGGATGTAATAGTTTTACAGGTGCGCGACCCCTGGTGGCTTTTTGCTTATTGGGAAGTCAAGGATACAACGTACCGGCGGTTAGAAAGTGAATTAGGTAATTTATTCGATAGCGCGAAGAAGGTTTTGAGAGTTTATGATGTAAGCTATATAGACTTTAACGGGTTTAATGCCCACAGGTTATTTGATATAGAAGTTTCTCCTAATGCCGGAAGTTGGTATATAGACACCTCTTCATCCGGAAGAAGTTGGTGCGTGGATTTCGGCTTAAGGCTTGCAGACGGAAGGTTTATAATGATATTGCGTTCTAACGTAGTGGCTACGCCATTGGATGGGCCGTCATGGATAACTGATGAAGAATGGGCTGTCCCCGAAGATTTATTCGCGCGCCTTTATGCCACCGCAACCGGGCTTGGGGGGTCGCCTGTGCGTTTAAAGAAACCTTGGGATCAATTGCGCCAACGGGCTTTTTCTTCCGGAGGGATTTCTTCCGGGCTTTTAAGCCCGGTTAGAAAGAAAGGGCAAAGGAATTTCTGGTTGATTGTTAATACCGAGTTGATTGTTTATGGCGCGACAGAACCTGACGCGAAAGTCACGGTTTGCGGGAGGCCGATAAAGTTAAAAGCTGACGGGACGTTTTCTATGCGTTTCGCCCTGCCCGATGGAGAGCAAGTTATACCGGTCAATGCGAAATCCTCCGACGGAATTGACGAACGGACTATCACGCCGATGGTGAATAAAGAAACCAAGTAAAACACAGACGAGTACAGATATAAATTTTATCTGTGCCCATCTGTGAAAACATCAGTTGGCAGGAAATCTGTGCCAATCTGTGTTTCAAAGGTTTTTAACTATGAACAAGGGATATCTGTGTTTAGTTTTGCACACGCACCTGCCATATGTGCGCCATCCGGAATACGAAAATTTCCTCGAAGAAGATTGGTTGTATGAAGCGATAACAGAGACATACATACCTCTGTTAGATGTCTTCCAACGGTTAGTTAATGATGGCATAGATTTCCGCGTCACTATGTCTTTAAGCCCGTCATTGTTATCTATGCTTACAGACAGCCTTCTTCAAAGCAGGTATTTAAGGCATATAGATAAGCTTATTGAATTGGCGCATAAGGAAGTAGAACGTACTCGTTTTGAACCTGATTTTCACAAGCTCGCGATAATGTACCTGGAACGCTTTAATATGTGCCGGGCTACATTTGTCAGCTATGGCAATGATTTGACAAAAGCTTTTAAAAAGTTTCAAGATCTCGGGAAAGTTGAGATTATTACTTGTTCCGCGACCCATAGTTATCTTCCTTTAATGGGAGTATCCGCGTCTTCTAAGAAGGCGCAGATAAGGACCGCGGTCCGCCATTACGAAAAGATTTTTGGGCTACCGCCCCGGGGGATATGGCTTCCCGAATGCGGATATAATCCTGGGGATGATTTTCTGCTTAAAGAAGCGGGGTTAAAGTATTTTTTCACTGATGCCCATGGCATATTGCACGCGACTCCCAGGCCTAAGTATGGAGTGTTCGCGCCGATTTACTGCAGGGGTAGCAATGTTGCCTGTTTCGGCAGGGATTTAGAGTCGTCAAAACAAGTATGGTCGTCGATAGAAGGCTACCCCGGGGATCATAATTACCGTGAATTTTACCGTGACATCGGTTTTGACCTTGATTATGATTACGTGCGCGGTTATATTTCTCCTGACGGCATAAGGAAAAACACCGGCATCAAATATTTCCGTATCAGCGGAAACGGCGACGATAAAAAACCTTACGTTGCCGCGGTAGCACGCCAGAAGGCGGCGGACCACGCCGGTAATTTTATATTCAACCGCCATCGCCAGGTGGAATTTCTTTATGAGCTTCTTGGCAAGAAGCCGATAATAGTTTCTCCTTATGATACCGAACTTTTCGGCCATTGGTGGTTTGAAGGCCCGATGTGGCTTGAGTTTTTAATCCGCAAACTTTATTATGATCAAAGTATGGTGCGGATGATAAATCCTATGGAATATTTACAGGAAAATCCCCTCAATCAAGTGGTTAGCCCTTCGATGTCCAGCTGGGGATATAAAGGTTATTCCGAGATGTGGCTTCAGGGGGCAAATGATTGGATATACCGCCATCTGCACGAAGCGTCGTTAAAGATGGATGAGCTGGTAAAGGCTCACGCAGATGCCGATGGTTTGGTTAAACGTTCGTTAAACCAGTCGCTGCGCGAACTTCTTTTGGCGCAAGGCTCGGATTGGGCATTTATTATGGGCACAGGCACGCATACCAATTATGCTGTCAAAAGGACTAAAGATCATTTGCTTAGGTTTAGTAAGTTGTATGAAGATATTAAGTCCGGAGCAATAGACGAAAATTGGCTTGCTGATATTGAAAGCAAGGACAATATTTTCCCGGAGATAGATTACAGGGTGCATCAGTAGATAGCCGGGCAAAAGAAAATTGTCATTGCGAGGAACCCTCGTTTGGCATATCAGTGACGAAGCAATCTCGCTTTTAGAAACGAGATTGCTTCGTCGCCTCGTGTTAACCGTAGCTCCTCGCAATGACGATAACTTTATGTTTTTTGGGTTACTTTTGAAGCGTAGCGTATTTATATGGTTGAAAAAGACAATATTCCTAAGCACGTCGCAATAATAATGGATGGCAACGGACGATGGGCTAAAGCAAAAGGCCTGCCAAGGGTTAAGGGCCATCAAGAGGGGATAAAACGGGTTAAGGAAATTCTTAGGGTTGCCGCTGATTGCGGCGTGAAATTTTTGACCTTGTACGCGTTTTCGGCGGAGAATTGGTCAAGGCCAAAGGCGGAAATCGAAGTTCTCATGCGTTCTTTGGATAATTTTTTAAGCAACAACATTAATGAATTAAATGAAAACGGCGTGCGGTTGATTGTTATAGGCCGCAAAGACCCGATACCTGCTTATCTTTGGAAGCGGCTCGAAGAGTCACAGAGGCAAACTAAAGATAATACCGGTTTGACCGTATGCCTGGCTTTTAATTACGGTTCGCGCCAGGAAATTGCCGACGCGGCAAAAAAAGCTGCCCGGGAATTAAGCGAAGGCAGGATAAAAGCAGAGGATTTTGACGAGAAGATTTTTGCCGCCTTTCTTTATACGCAAGGCATGCCTGATCCGGACCTTTTAATCCGTACCAGCGGGGAAATCCGTTTGAGTAATTTTCTTTTGTGGCAGGCTTCTTATGCCGAGTTTTATTTTACAGAAACACTCTGGCCTGATTTTAAAGAAAATGATTTTATGGCGGCAATCAGCGAGTATCAAAACAGAAAGCGGAGATTCGGCGGGATTTAATATGCTGAAACAGCGTTTATTAACCACGTTAATCTGGCTTGCAGTAATTGTTCTTTCAATAAAGTTCTGGTTTATCTTCGGGCTTTGCATGATGTTTTTGATCGTCGCCGGGCTGTACGAATTCTTTACGATGGTGGAAAAAAAAGGTTTTCACATCTATAAGTATTTCGGGATAGCCATAGGCGCGGTGATACCGCTTTCGATATTATTTAAGTTTGAGTTGACCAAAAGCTGGGAGTTGTTGTTCATTATCCTGGCCTTATTGATACTTTTTATTTTACAGTTCAGGCGCAGGGATTCTACCGGTTCTATTGTTGGAATATCCACTACGATTTTCGGGATATTATATGTCGCATGGTTTTTTAGTTTCCTGATTAAAATACGCTATATGCCGCAAGGGGCAGGATACGTGGCAGCGGTACTTTTGATTACAAAGTCCTCGGATATAGGCGCGTATTTGATCGGTAGCGGTTTTGGGTCGCATGCTTTGATACCGCGTATCAGCCCGAAGAAAAGCGTGGAAGGGGCTATTGGCGGAATAGTATTTAGTGTGTTGGCTGCTTTAGCCAGCCGGCCTTTGCTTGGTTTTGAATACACGCATTTAGTTATTCTGGGGTTGTCTTTGGGCGCGCTTGCTGAGCTTGGCGATTTGTCCGAGTCGCTGATTAAACGCGACTGCCAAGTCAAAGATTCCGGCTCTTTCTTTCCCGGCATGGGCGGTGTTTTGGATTTAATAGACAGCTTATTGTTCACAGTCCCGGCGTTTTATTTCTATTTAAGCAACGTTTTGAAATAATACACAGATGGGCACAGATAGATATGAAGCGAATAGCAATTTTGGGTTCTACCGGTTCGATAGGTAAGGCCACGCTTGAAGTAATCAGACGGTATAGCGATGAGTTTAAGGTAGAGGCTTTATCCGCTTATGGCAATACGGAACTTCTTAAAAGGCAGGCGCGCAGGTTTCATCCCGGGAAAGTCGCGGTAGCGGATATTAATCTTCGCGTCAGCTTCGGCAGTAAAATCAAGGCTTATTCCGGGATAGAAGGCCTGGAGGAAATAGCTTCGGATAAAGATGTTGATATTGTTGTTGTCGCTTTAAGCGGGGCCGCGGCGTTGAGGCCGTTACTGGCGGCTATCGCGGCAGGGAAAAAGATAGCCCTGGCGAATAAAGAAGCGCTTGTGATGGCAGGGGCGCTGGTAAAAGAAAAATTAAAAAAATCAAAAGCAACTATTGTCCCTGTTGATAGCGAGCAGTCAGCCATATTTCAGTGCCTCAAGGGCCAGGATAAATCAGAGGTAAGGAGGCTTTATTTAACCGCCTCCGGCGGTCCCCTATACAGCGTGCCTTTAAGGAAGTTTGCCGCGCTAACGAAAGAGGAAGTCCTTAAGCATCCGCGCTGGAAGATGGGCAGGAAAATAACTGTAGATTCAGCTACCCTTATGAATAAGGGGCTGGAAGTTATTGAGGCGCGCTGGCTTTTTGATATTGAGGTGAGGCGTATAGAAGTCCTGGTGCATAGGCAGGCGATAATACATTCGATGGTGGAATTTGTGGATGGCGCTGTCCTTGCTCAATTAGGGATTACCGATATGGCGCTGCCTATTAGCTACGCTTTATCTTATCCCAGGCGCTTGGCAAATAACGATAGCGCTCTGGATTTTTTAAAAGTTAAGAATTTAACTTTTGAAAAATCCGATAACAAAAGATTTCCCTGCCTTAATCTTGCGTATGAAGCGGCAAATGTCGGCGGGAGCGCTCCTTGTGTTTTAAACGCGGCTAACGAAGTGGCAGTTGAGGCGTTTTTGGATGGCAGGGTAAGTTTTATAGCAATACCGAAAATTATCGAAAAAATATTATCAAGCCATAAGGCAGTTGCTAACCCGGATCTGCATGAGATTTTTCAGGCCGATGGATGGGCCAGACAAGAGGCGGGAAGGTTAATATAGTTAGCCTGTTGGCCAGTTAGCCGGTTAACCAGTTGAAAAGAAAAAGATAAAACTATTTTCTAATTAACTGGCAAACTGGCAAACTGGCAAACTGGCAAACAAGCTGACAGAAATGATCACATTACTTATCTTCATTTTAATATTAAGCATCATGATCGTGGTCCACGAATACGGCCATTTTATCCAGGCGCGCAGGCTGGGTATACGTGTTGAAAGATTTTCTTTAGGTTTCGGGCCTAAGTTATTCGGATGGAAGAAAGGCGGCACTGAATATACTTTGTGCCTTTTTGCCTTTGGCGGGTTTGTGAAAATGTCCGGCGACAGCTGGGAGGAATGTAAGGGTAAGCCGGATGAATTCTTAAGCCGTCCGCCGCTGGATAGGCTGAAGGTCATCTTTGCCGGGCCTTTCCTGAATTATGTTTTGGGTTTCTTATGTTTCTGGGTAGTCAATGTTATCGGGTATCCTAATTTGACTACAAATGTCGGGGAATTGATCGCGGGGTACCCGGCAGCGACAAGCGGATTGGCAAAAGGAGATCTGATCGCTTCGGTCGACGGAAAGAAGGTAACGTATTGGCCGGAATTGACTAAAATAGTGCATAGTAAAAAAACACCCAATCTTTCAGTGGAGGTTCTAAGGGATGGCAAGCGGGTTAATTTAACCGTTGGCCTTCGCCAGGAGACAGCCAAAAACATATTCGGATCCGAAGAGAAAATCAGCCTTATGGGTATCCGTCCGTCGGGCGATGTGGTCCTTGTGCGTTATAACATTTTTCAAGGCTTTATTTTCGCGGGAAAAATGCTTTGGGAAATGACAGTTATCACCCTTATCGCGATAGGTAAGCTGTTAACCGGTTCCGCGGCAGTCAGGGAGTCAATCACCGGGCCATTAGGAATGTTTTTTATTACTTCAGAGGCAATCAGAATAGGGGTAAGCGCGGTTTTTCATCTGATGGCGATATTGAGCGCGAGTTTAGCCTTGTTTAACCTTTTGCCTTTTCCTGTTTTAGACGGCGGCCACATTTTATTTTTAGCGATAGAGAAACTGCGCGGTAAGCCTTTATCGCAAAAGTGCGAAGATGCCATAAATCAGTCTGCGGTAGCGCTTCTGATCGGATTCGCGGTTTGGGTTTTCTTTAATGACATAGTAAGGTATGGATTCTGGGATAAGCTTTTGGGGATTCTTAATAAAATAAGATGGCGGTAAGAATCAATAAACTTTGTTGTTCAATCGTAGGGGACGGTCGTGACCGTCCCCTACATAGATAGCATTATGATAATAAAACGTCATAAAACACGAGTAGCTACCATCGGCAACGTAAAGATAGGCGGCAATAACCTTATTGCTGTTCAGTCGATGGTTAAGGTGCCCGCGAAAGACATCAGGGCTACGATTGAGCAAATAAAAAAATTAGAGAGTGTTGGCTGTCAGATAGCGCGCCTGGCAATACTTGATGAACAGGACGCGCACGCAATCAGCCAAATAAGGGCTTTATCCGGCATACCTTTAGTCGCGGATATACATTTTGATTGGAAACTTGCTATCTGCGCCATAAAAGCCGGCGTCGATAAAATAAGGCTTAATCCCGGCAATATTCATAAAAAAGATGAAATAAGAGAAATCGTAGCTTTAGCCAAAGAGCATAAAATACCGATTCGGGTAGGTTTAAATTCGGGTTCACTGCCAAAACAATTGAGGCATAAGGGAAAGCTAACCCCGGCGCAGAGAATGGTTAAGGCCGCCCAGGATTATATAGAAATTTTAGAAGGTTTGAAATTTAAGGATATCGTTGTTTCTTTGAAATGTTCGAATATACTTGATACAATTGAGGCATATCAAAAGATGGCGCAGGCATGCGATTATCCTTTGCATTTAGGGCTTACTGCCACGGGTTTTATAGAAAACGGGAAAATTAAATCAGCGATTTGTCTGGGCTCTTTATTGGCGCAGGGCATAGGCGACACAATCAGGGTATCTTTGACTGGCCCACCTGAAGAGGAGGTAGCCGTTGCCCGTAGCATCTTGGCAAATTTAGGGCTGGGGGAAAGTGGCCCGGAAATTATAAGTTGCCCTACCTGCGGCAGGACACAGGTGGATTTGGAAAAAATAGTCAATGAATTACAGGCTAAACTTTCTGGTTTAGGGAACAGCGCGTTTGCTAAGCCGGTAAAAATCGCCGTTATGGGTTGTGTGGTTAATGGCCCCGGTGAAGCAGAAGGCGCGGATTTAGCTATTATTTGCGGCAAGGCCGAAGGGCTGTTATATAGGAAGGCAAAGGTTGTTAAAAAGGTGCCGATTGAGAAGGCGGTTGAGGCGTTGATGCAAGAGTTAAAACAAATGTAGGGGACGGTCGCGACCGTCCCCTACCAAGTAATTCTTAACGATATGCTTTGGACTAAAACATTAATACCTACATTAAGAGAGATTCCGCAGGAAGCGGAGTCTGTTTCGCATCAGCTTATGCTGCGCGCGGGGCTTATGCGCATGCTTGTAGCCGGAGTTTATTCATATCTGCCTTTAGGTTTTAAGGTATTAAGAAACATCGAAAACATTATCCGTGAAGAAATGAATAATGCCGGCGCCTGTGAATTATTATTGCCTGCTTTACAGCCGCAGGAGCTTTGGGATAAGACCGGCAGGAACAAGTTGATGGAACAAATAATGTTTCGCTTCATTGACCGGCGTTCCAGGAATATGTGCCTGGGGCCCACTCATGAAGAGGTGATTACTGACCTGGTAGCGAATAATGTTAATTCTTACCGCCAGCTTCCTTTGATTTTATATCAGATACAAAATAAGTTCCGCGATGAGATCCGTCCGCGCAACGGTTTAATAAGAAGCTGTGAATTTATAATGAAGGATGCCTATAGTTTTGATGCTGATGAAATAGGCCTGGATAAGAATTATGAGTTGATGTATGAGGCTTATGTCCGGATATTTGAAAGGTGCGGCTTAAACTGCTGTATAACCGAGGCTGATTCCGGCGTAATGGGAGGAAATGTTTCTCACGAATTTATGGTTTTGTCTGATGTGGGAGAGGATACCGTATTTACTTGCAAGGATTGTTCCTGCGCGAGCACGACAAAAACCGATGCCTGCCCAAAGTGCAAAGGCTCATTGGAAGAAAAAAGGGCGATTGAGGTGGGGCATATATTTAAATTAGGCGTAAAATATTCCGAAAGCCTTAAGGCTGAAGTTCTGGATGATAAAGGCGCTCGCCGCCCTATTATTATGGGTTGTTATGGGATCGGTGTTTCCCGGCTGATCGCCTCAATAATCGAGGCAAACCACGATGATAAAGGGATTATCTGGCCTAAAGAATCCGCTCCTTATGATTGTTTGATTCTGCCGTTAAATATTACAGATGAAGCCACAAAATCATGCGCCTTGGATTTATATAAAAAGTTAAAAGAAAAAAATGCCGATGTTTTATTGGATGACCGCGATGAGCGTTCAGGGGTTAAATTTAACGATGCCGATATGATAGGCATACCTTGGCGTATTGTTATCGGTTCAAAAGGCCTAAAGAAAGGCGAATTAGAAATCCAAAGCCGACGGGATAAAGCTAGCCGCGCTATAGGGATTAATGAACCGGTGGAAAAGATTTTAGATATTCTAAAAGGGCGCGTCCAATGAACGAATATCTTAAAGGTTTGAAAGATAAGATTCGCAGAGATTGCCTGACGCGCCTTACTGACGCGGATTTGCTGGATGCTCAACAAGGCGCCTTGCGCAGGAAATTACCGCCGCTTATCAGTAACAGTTTTAAGAGTTTAAAGGGTGAATCTTTGAGCCATAATGACCGCCAGTGGTTGATTGCTGAAGTGGCCGCTGATATTATAGGCTTAGGCCCTATTGCTAAATTTATAGATGACCAAAATGTAAATGAAATCATGATTAACGGCCATAAACAGGTTTATATAGAGCGCAATGGAAAAATTGAGTTGACGAATATAACCTTTAGAGACGAACGCCATGTTGAATTTGTCGCCGAAAGGGTGCTTTCTTCGATAGGCCGCAGGGTTACGGAATTAGAGCCTTATATCGATGCCCGTTTGCCTGATGGTTCGCGGGTCAATGTGGTTTCGAATCCTGTTTCGCTTAACGGAATAATAGTGACGATACGCAGGTTTTCTTCAAATATATTAACTTTTGAGGATTTGGTTAAGTTGCAGACTATAAGCAATGAGGCGGCAGGGTTTCTCATGGCCTGCGTAAAAGCGAGAATGAATATTGTGATTTGCGGTGGTTCAGGAGCGGGTAAAACGACCATGCTCAATGTGCTTTCAAACTCTATCCCTAAGGATGAACGCGTGGTTACTATCGAAGAGATAGCGGAATTGCGCCTGCGCGGCGATCATATCCTGCGTCTAGAGACAAGGTCGCCGAATGTGCAGGGGACAGGAGAAATAACGGCAAGGCAGTTGGTTAAGAATGCCCTGCACATGCGGCCTGACCGTATAATCATCGGAGAGGTCCGGGGCAGTGAAGTTTTGGATATGCTTCGGGCAATGACTACCGGCCATGAGGGCTCGATGACAACCTTGCATTCTAATTCCGCTTCGGAGGCGGTGGATTTGCTTGAGCTGATGACTGTCATGGATAGCCCTAATATTTCAGCAATCGTGGCCAGGCGGCAAATTATCAACGCCGTAGACTTGCTTGTCCACATGGTAAGGCTTCCTGACGGAAAGCGCAAGGTGTCACAAATTTTGGAAGTGGATAAAGAAAACAAGCCTGACTTTAAACTACGGGATATCTTTTCCGCCACTGACGATGAGATATCCGATTTTAAATATAGAGGCAATGTGCCGGCCGTTTACGCGAAACTTAAGAAGCGCTTTGGATATAAGTGCGGATTATTCGAGAAGTGACGCCAGCATATTGTTGTTAAGTTGGCGTCATTGCGAGGAGCTATCGTTGGCGCGAGGCGACGAAGCAATCTCGTTTTTAAAACGAATGCCTAAATTCGAGATTGCTTCGTCACAGAAATGTCAAGTGAGGGTTCCTCGCAATGACTGAGGAAATCTATGTACATCGAAGGGCTTCTTGATAAAATAAAGGCGGTATGTATTCCTTTCATCAATGAATTAGGATTCGAGCTGGTTGATGTGAAGATAGGAACGCTTTCGGGCCGCCTGGTTATTAGTTTTCTGGTTGACTATGCCACAGGCGGGATTTCTATATCTGAATGTGCTGATATTAACGATAAGTTAAGCGCGCTTTTCGATAGGGAGGGCATTTTAGAGGGAGGCTATACTATAGATGTTTCTTCTTTTGGTGTTGACCGGGCCCTGGTTGAAAAGCGGGATTTTTTGAGGGCGCGCGGCCGCAACGTCAGGGTGTTTTTGAAGGAAAAGAGAGAAGGAAAAGTAGAGTTGGAAGGAGTTGTAAATTCTGTGGATGAGTGTTGTTTATTTCTGGATGTTAGAGATAACATTGAGAAAATAAACTTTGATAACATTATTAAAGCAAAACAGGTGATTGAATGAACGGAGAATTATTAGCGGTTTTGGAGCATATGGAACGGGAAAAAGGAATTAAGAAAGAAATATTGATACAGGCGGTTGAGGCGGCTTTGGCCAGCGCGGTCAGAAAGGTTGTTGACGTAAAGCCCGGCGAAGAAATAAAAGTTACTCTCGACCGTGCTACGGGTAAGATCAAGGCTTTTGCCGGCGAAAAAGAGGTAAGGTCCGAAGAGTTTGGAAGGATAGCCGCTTCCACGGCCAAGCAGGTGATAATTCAGAAAATACGCGAAGCAGAAAAAGATGTTGTTTTTAACGAGTTCAGCGCCAAGGTCGGAGAAATTGTCAGCGGCACAGTATATCGTTTTGACAAGGGCAATATTATAGTCGATCTGTTGGGAAAATCAGAAGCCATCCTGCCTAAGCACGAGCAGATCCGGGGTGAAGAATTCCGCCAAGGTTCAAGAATACGCGCTTACCTAAGCGAAGTCAAAAGGGACCTTAAGGGGCCGCAGATTATGTTGTCCCGCGCTAACCCGAATTTTGTGAAAAAATTATTCGAGTTGGAAGTCCCTGAAATATATGAAGGCATTGTGGAAATCCGCGCGATTTCCCGCGCCGCGGGCGAACGGACTAAGATAGCTGTTTTATCAAAAGACGAAAAGGTCGACTGCGTTGGTTCTTGCGTTGGCATGCGGGGAGCAAGAGTAAAAAATATCGTTACAGAACTGCACGGAGAGCGTATAGATATTGTGCCTTTTAGCGATGATATGCAGGCTTACATAGCCTCAAGCCTTTCTCCGGCTAAAATATCGGAAATAAAATTATCCAAAGAAAGCAAAAAGGCTTTGGTTGTAGTCGATAATGACCAGTTGTCTTTGGCTATCGGTAAGCACGGCCAGAACGTCAGGCTTGCTTCGCAGTTAGTCGGATGGGACCTGGATATCCGTACTAAAGAAAAGCTCGCCGCGGATAAAAATGGCGAAGAAAAGCCGGCTGAAGAAAAAGCTGTTGAGCCGCCGCGGAATGTTGCCCAAGAAGAAGTGATTGCGCTTGATCAGTTAAGCGGCGTGGGTGATAAAATAAAAGACGCGCTTGTCGAAGCGGGATTTAAAGATGTCCAAGCAATAGCTTCCGCCAGCGTCGAGGCTCTTACTGAAATTAAGGGCATTGGAAAGGTTAAAGCCGAAAAACTTATCGAGCAAGCTAAGAAATTGACCTCTGCTTAAAGCTTGATATTTTTTGCTAAAATTATAGGATAAAAATATGGTACTTAAAAAGAAAACTGAAGCAAAAACACAAACAAAAGAGAAGGTAAAAAAAGTGGCTGTTGCTAAGAAGTTGAAAGCCGTAAAGATTGCCGGAAAACCGGCTGTAAAGAAGCCGGCGAAAGCGCCGATAGCGCGGGTAAAAACATCAGCGCTCGCGTTTAAACCGGCTAAAAAGATTGGACATAAGCCGGTTGTCCGCGCAGTCGAGGTTAAGCCTGTCGCGGACATAAAGCCTGTTGTTCAACCAGCGGTAAGCGCGGCCGCGCTTATAAAAGAGGAAGTCAATAAACCCGAAATTAAGCCTATAGCGGTAAAGCCTATATCAGTGCCGAAGGCGCCGATTGCGGAAGAGCCTAAGCCGCAAAGCCAGCCAATACATATTGCGCCGCCTGTTGTTAAGGAAGTTTCACCTGTGCCTGAAAAACCGCAAGCAAAGATCATTGAGCTTGATTTGCCTATTGCCCTTAAAGACCTTGCTGGTTCAATGCAGGAAAAGCCAGCGGTTCTAATTAAGAAGCTTCTTATTGAACACAAGATTCTCGCTAATCTTAATCAGTCGTTAGATGAGGAGTTAGCAAGAAAGATAGCCGCGGAATACGGCTATCAAATTAAGAAAAAGCCTACAGAAGAAGAATTACTTTTTAGTTCGCATGAGTCCCAAGATCCCGCGAAATTAAAACCGCGTTCGCCCATTGTTACTTTTATGGGCCATGTAGACCACGGTAAGACATCGTTGTTGGATGCTATACGCAAGTCCAAGGTTGCCGAAAGAGAATATGGCGGGATCACCCAGCATATAGGAGCGTATGAGGTAATTTTACCAAAAGGTAAGATTACATTTCTGGATACCCCGGGGCATGAGGCTTTTACCGCGATGCGCGCCAGAGGCGCTAAAGTAACTGATATGGTTGTTTTGGTTGTCGCTGCCGATGACGGAGTAATGCCTCAAACAGTAGAAGCAGCTGATCACGCTAAAGAGGCTGGGGTGCCGATTATCGTCGCGATGAATAAAATCGATAAGCCGCAGGTTAATATTGATAAGGTGAAAAAGCAATTATCAGAAATGGGGCATATGCCGGAAGACTGGGGCGGAAAGACTATTACTGTCGGGGTATCGGCTAAGACCGGTCAAGGTATAGATGATTTACTGGATATGATTTTACTGGAAGCGGAAATGCTGGAGTTAAGAGCAGACCCGGATAGATTAGCCAGCGGCATAGTTTTGGATGCCAAGATCAGCGAAGGCAGAGGGATTGTGGCAACGCTTCTAGTGGAAAACGGCACCCTGCATACGCAGGATACCATTATTGTCGGGCCATTTTGCGCGAAGGTCAGGGCCATGCATAATGAATTCTTTAAGCATATCGCGGCAGCCGGCCCTTCAGAACCGGTTGAGGTATTAGGATTGCCCGGGTTGCCTGAGGCAGGGGAGCAGTTTTTTGCCGTATCCGACGAGAAGAAAGCAAAAGAGATCGCGGGAAAAAGAAAAGACGCGTTAAGAGAAAAAGAATTGCGCCCGATCAAGATGATGAGCCTGGAAGATTTTTCCAGCCAGATTAAAGAGGGAAAGATCAAAGAATTAAAGCTTATTTTAAAAGCCGATGTCGGCGGTTCTTTGGAAGCGATAACAGAATCATTAAAAAAATTCGATGTTTCTTCTGAAGTGAAACTTAACATAATCCATCAGGGTATGGGGAACATTAATCTTTCCGACGTTATTTTGGCTGAAGCATCCGGAGCTATAATCCTGGGTTTCCATGTGACAGATGATGAGCGTTCAAAAGTGGAATCCGATAAAAGCGGGGTTGATATACGCACCTATAATGTCATTTACGAATTGATCAATGACCTAAAGGGCGCGCTTGAAGGGATGCTGGAGCCGAAGGTTAAAAAGATATTTATAGGCAGGTTGATTATCCGCCAGGTTTTTGAATTAAGCAGGGGCGGAACAGTTGCCGGCTGTTACGTGGAAAAAGGAAAGATCATCCGCGCGGCCAAAATAAGCGTGTCCCGTAACGGAGAGGTTGTATTCGACGGAACTATCCGCGCCCTGAAACGCTTCAAAGATGATGTGCGCGAAGTTGCCGAGGGCATGGAGTGCGGCGTGTCTTTGGCGGGATTCGACGGTATAATGGAAGGCGATATACTTGAGGCGTATGGGGAAGAGAAGACAGCTAGAAAATTATGAGAAAACGAATACTTAGCGGTATGCGTCCCACAGGGCCGCTTCATTTAGGCCATTTGATAGGCGTGTTGGAAAACTGGAAGAAACTTCAGAAAGAATATGACTGTTTCTTCATGGTTGCTGACTGGCATGCGTTGATGTCAGAATACGAAAAGCCAAAAGCCTTAAGAGAAAATATAATCGATAACGCCATAGACTGGCTGGCAAGCGGGATTTCGCCTAAAGACTCCACGATATTTGTCCAGTCTCATGTTAAGGAGCACCTCGATCTGCACATGATTTTTTCGATAATCACTCCTTTGGGATGGCTGGAGAGATGCCCGACTTATAAAGAACAACTGCGGGAAATCACTAATCGCAATATCAGCACTTATGGATTTCTGGGATATCCTGTTTTGCAAGCCGCGGACATACTTCTATACAAAGCAAACGCCGTTCCTGTGGGCGAAGATCAACTGCCGCATTTAGAGCTGGCCCGCGAAATAGGCCGCAGGTTTAACAGCCTTTATGGCGAAGATGTTTTTCCTGAAGCCAAAGCTATTCTTGCCGAAAATGACCGCCTGGCCGGGCTCGACGGCAGAAAGATGAGCAAAAGTTACAATAATACAATCGCTATTTCCGAAAGGCCTGAGGATATCCGTAAAAAAGTACAGAGTATGTTTACCGACCCTAAAAGGGTCCTGCGCGCAGACGCCGGGCATCCTGAAAATTGTAACGTGCATAAGTATTACGGGATTTTCGCGCCCTGTAGAAAGAAAGAAGTCGAGGAGGCCTGCCGGCAGGCTAAAATAGGCTGCGCCGAATGTAAAAAAGAATTAGCTGAAGCGCTGGTAAACTTTTTAAGCCCGATACAAGAAAAGAGAAATGAGCTTTTGCAGGATAAAAAGCGCATAATTGAAATGCTGGAGCAGGGCCGGATTAAAGCGCAGGCAGTAGCATCAAAAACTATTTCACAAGCAAAGGCGCTGATTGGTTTGTAAGTGGAATCACACATTTGTCATTGCGAGGAACCTTCGTTTAGCATGTCAGTGACGAAGCAATCTCGTTTTTAAAGACGAGATTGCTTCGTCGCCAATGCAAACGACAGCTCCTCGCAATGACAAGAATGCCCAAATGAGCTATAAGATAAAATTAGAGTTATTTGAAGGGCCGCTTGATTTATTGCTGTATCTTGTTAAGAAGGACCATCTTAATGTCTATGATATACCGATTGCTAAAGTTACAGAACAGTATCTTGAATATCTGGATTTGATGCGCCTTTTAGATTTGAATGTGGCAGGGGAATTTCTGGTTATGGCCGCTACTTTGATCAATATTAAGTCTAAAATGCTCCTGCCGCCGGCTCCATGCGAAGAAATGCTTGAAGAACAGGAAGACCCGCGCGCGGAGTTGGTTAAGAGGCTTTTGGAATACCAAAAGTATAAAGAGGCGGCCAGGATTTTGCGTGAGAAAGAACTTCTGAGGCAGAATATTTTTACCCGCGAGGTTTCCGAGGAAAACTCAAAGACGGAGGTATATTTTGAGGCCAGCCTTTTTGATTTAATCGACGCTTTTTCTAAGGCGCTAAAAGAAGTCCCGAAGGATTTATTTTATGAGGTCATAAAAGATGAATTCACTGTTGAAGACAAGGTCCATAGTTTGCTGCATATGTTTATGAATAAGCGGATGTTTTCTTTGTCTGTTTTGTTTGAAAAGTCGAAAGGCAGAATAGAAATAGTGGTCACGTTCCTGGCTGTTTTGGAGCTTATTCGCATGAAAGAAATCGTTGTGCTTCAGAAAAACATGTTTGGGGAAATCATGGTCATGCGTAATGGCGAGAAGCTTACCCCAAGCGTATGTTAAACATATTATGCCGCAAGAATATAAGAAAGTCTTAACTCCCCAGTCTTCTCAAGCCAACCCGCTAAAGGATATAAAACAAGAAACAGAAGAAGATGTGATTTTGAACCTGTCGCTTAGGCCTAAGAGGCTTGAGGATTTTATCGGGCAGCGGGCTGTCGTTGAGAATCTAAAAGTCGCGATCAAGGCTGCACGGGAAAGAAATGAGCCGTTAGAGCATCTGCTTTTTAACGGCCCTCCGGGATTGGGAAAAACTTCTTTGGCGCATATCGTTAGCCACCAAATGCAGGCAAAGGTCACCGCCACAAGCGGCCCGGCGATTGAGCGGGCAGGCGATTTGATCGGGATACTTACCAACCTTGAAAAAGGGGATATACTTTTTATTGATGAAATACACAGGCTTTCCAAAGTTGTTGAAGAGTTTTTGTATCCGGCGATGGAAAATTTTCAGATTGACTTTGTGATCGATAAGGGGCCATATGCTAAAACGATAAAGTTCAACCTGAAACCTTTTACGCTGATAGGCGCTACCACCCGTCAGGGGCTTTTAAGTTCGCCTTTGCGCGGGAGGTTCGGCATGTTCTATCATTTGGAGTTTTATGATAATGAAGACTTAAGTAAAATAGTGATTAATTCCGCGGGGATATTAGGGATAGGGATATCCAAAGACGCGGCCTTAACTATCGCGGCGCGTTCAAGAGGGACTCCGCGGGTGGCTAACAGGCTTTTGCGCAGGGTCAGGGATTACGCGCAGGTAAATAAAAAATCCCAGATAGACGCTGAAATTGCCAACTTCGCGCTTGACGGTTTAAGGATTGACAAGTTCGGGCTGGACGATATTGACCGGAAAGTCCTTTTAACAATATTGAAGAATTACAATGGCGGGCCTGTCGGTGTAGAGTCTTTGGCCGCGACGCTTAATGAAGAAGTAGATACGTTGGTAGACAGTATTGAGCCGTATTTGTTGAAGGCAGGCTTTATTACTCGTACCAGCCGCGGCAGGGTGGCGGGAAAAATCGCCTACGAGCATTTCGGGATTAAGTATAATAAGGAAGAACAGGAAGAGCTTTTTAAAGATAAGTGAAAAACTCTAAACACTAAATTCTAAACTCTAAACAAATCCTAAATTATAAATCACAAATCACAAACAGTCAGTTTAGTGTTTAATGTTTGTAATTTATAGTTTGTTTAGAATTTATGGTTTCGAGTTTAGGATTTTAAAAATAATTAGTTTAATGGAATAGCCACATGAAGTTGTTGCTGCATACCTGCTGCGCGCCGTGTTTGATTTATCCTTTAGAAAAGTTAAGGGAAAAGGGGTATAAAGTAACGGGTCTATTTTATAACCCGAATATCCATTCTTTCGGTGAATATAAAAACAGAAAACAGGCAGTTGAAAGTTTTGCCATTATTTCGGGGGCGGAAATTGTTTATCCGGCATATAGCCCGGCTGATTTTTTCCGGGCAGTAAACCTTAAAGAAGAAAAGCCAGAAAGGTGCTTTATATGCTGGGAATTGCGCCTTAGGAAAACCGCGAAGTTCGCGAAAGAAAACGGGTTTGCTTATTTTTCGACTACGCTTTTAGTCAGCCCTTATCAGGATCAGGATGCGTTGCGTGAAATAGGCGCGAGAGTTGCCCGGGATGAATCTATCGAGTTTGTTTATGAGGATTTTCGTGGCGGCTTCCGTGATGCCTATGACAAGGCAAAGCAATTGGGGTTGTATCAACAGAAGTATTGCGGGTGTGTTTATTCAGAGATTGAAAGATATAAGGGTAAGTAACAGGCGTTAATATGGACTTTCCTTCGATTGGCAAATCACTGGTTGTTTTTGGAATAGTCTTGATTATATTTGGCGCGCTTTTGACTTTTGTGAACAAAGTGCCCTTTTTAGGTAAATTGCCCGGTGATATTTATATCCAGAAGAAAAATTTTACCATTTTTTTTCCGCTTGCCACAAGCCTTGTCTTAAGTATATTCTTTTCGTTGATTTTGTGGTTATGTTCGAGAAGATAAACTTATAAAATCTAGGGGTATTCGTAAATAATTCGGACTAATTATTCTAACTTGTCTATAACCGAGATGATAGATAAAAGTGTTGTTCGCACACGAAAATTTTTTCCGTCGGCTACGGTTTGCGGCTCATTGCGCTCTCACGACATCTAATATAGACTTAAATAAGCTCGCTTCATTCGCCGCAAATCCTTGCCGACTTTGGTAAAAATCTTCTAATTGTGCGCGAACAACACTTTTATCTATTCAATCATTTTCACAATAATTACGAAAGAACCAATTAATATGATTACACGGGTGATTTCTTTTAGTTTTTGCCTTGTTATATTTTCTGCTTCGTTTGGGTTTTGCGCGCAAAAAGAGCCCTCTGTGCGCATCGCTATTTTACAGGATGCCCCATCGATAAATGTGGCCGTGCGGGGGAAGTTTGAAATATATAACATGTCCGACAACAGTATTCTCTCCGCGGGGAATAATTTTAAAAAAGAGCTTCTTAAGGGCTATCCGGACAAGATAAAATTGTCAAATATAAAGGTTGATGCCAAGGCGATTAGTATACGCCTAGTTAACAATGGGCTGATATATATAAACGATACCCCTTATAGGGAGCAAGTAAACATATTTCGTAAGGATAACCGCAAGGTGTGCGTTATAAATGAATTGGGGCTGGAGAGTTATATAAAAGGAGTCCTTCCCTATGAGGTCTCAGCCTGGTGGCCCACAGAGACATTGAAGGCTCAGGCGGTTGTTGCCCGGACTTATGCCTTGTATCGTATGCAGTATACCAAGGCTAAAGATTTCGACCTGACTTCGGATGTATATTCGCAGGTTTACGGCGGAAAAATCGCCGAGAGATGGCGGACAAACGAGGCAGTGGACTCGACGCGGGGCGAAGTGTTAACTTTTGAAGGTAAAGTATTTCCTGCTTATTATTATGCTACCTGCGGTGGGCATACCGAAGATGCTAAGGAGCTTTGGCAGATTGATATTATCCCGCTTAAAGGTGTGGTTTGCGGTTTTTGCGCCGGCTCGCCGCATTTTAAATGGAGGGCGGCTTTTCCTTTAAAGGAAATAAACAAGAAATTACAGGATAAAAACGCGCCTGCGGCAAATATTACTGCGATAGAAATACTTGGGCGCGATAATTCCGGAAGGGCCGCGCAGCTTAAGCTTACTTACGAAGATATGTCTAGTTCTGTTATCAGCGCTAAAGATTTCCGGCAGAAGATGGGGCCTAATCTTGTCCGCAGCACAAACTTTATCATGGCCGACATAGCGGATATTATTTATTTTGAAGGCTATGGATGGGGCCATGGCGTGGGTTTATGCCAGTGGGGGGCGTATTTTATGGCCGGCCGCCATAACGATTATCATGTGATTTTGAATTTTTATTATCCCGGAGCGAAAACACAAACACAGATGGGCACAGATATCGTATCAAGTGACATAAACACAGATAGGCACAGATAAATGCGGCTATCTGACTTTGATTATTTCCTGCCTAAAGAACTAATCGCACAGCATCCTCTTAAACGGCGCGACGGATGCCGGTTAATGGTGGTAGAGAGAAAAACAGAAAAGATTGTCCATGCTCGTTTTAGCGATTTCCTGAATTATATCAATCCGCCGGATATGCTTGTTTTAAACGATACTAAAGTTATCCCCGCGCGCATTCTCGGCCGTAAAAAAAGCACCTTTGGCAGGGTGGATGTTTTGTTGTCTCGCAAACTTAACGAAAAGGAATATGAAGTTTTAGTCAAACCTGCCTTACGAATAGGCCAGGAAATTATTTTCAACAACGGCAGTGTTTCGGCGGTGTTTAAGGAAGGCAGGATTTTAGAGTTTCGCCGCCCCTTATCTATGAAGCGGCTAGAAAAAATCGGGGTTATGCCGCTTCCGCCTTATATAAAACGCCTGCCGGGGAAGTCAGACGAGAAACAATACCAGACGGTCTATGCCCGAAAGCAAGGAGCCATTGCCTCGCCGACTGCCGGATTGCATTTTACCAAACGGATATTAGAAAAGATAAAGGCAAAAGGCGCGGCAGTTTCCTGTATAACACTGCATGTCGGCACCGGGACATTTAAGCCGGTAAAATGTGAGGATATCAGAGAGCATAAAATGGATACCGAGGAATATATTGTCAGCGGTAATGTGGCCGGGAAATTGCGCGGTATAAAGGAAAATGCGGGAAAGGTGTTTGCCTGCGGAACTACTACTGCCCGGGCATTAGAAGCCGTGGGAAAAAATGTTGGACGTCGGACGTCCAACATATATCGCGGGTTTACGGATATTTTTATTTACCCCGGGTATAAGTTTAATGTTGTAGATTGCCTGTTGACCAATTTTCATCTGCCCAAAACAACTCTTTTTATGTTGGTGAGCGCTTTTGCGGGAAGAGAATTTATTATGCGCGCGTATGATGAAGCAATCAAAGAAAAATACCGGTTTTATAGCTATGGCGATGCCATGTTGATTATTTAAACAAGTAGGGGCGGGGTAACCCCGCCCCTACATTTATAAAGATATGCCATTTACAATTCTTCAACAAGATACAAGCACTAAAGCCCGTTTAGGATTGTTACGGACTGCCCATGGCGATATCCAGACGCCTTCTTTTATGCCCGTCGGAACACAAGGCACGGTAAAGGGGCTTTCACCGCAGGATTTAAATGAAGCCTCAAGCCAAATAATCCTCGGCAATGCTTATCATTTATACCTGCGCCCGGGGCTGGATATTATAAAAAAGGCGGGCGGCCTGCATAAGTTTATTTCCTGGGAAAAACCCATTCTTACCGATAGCGGCGGCTATCAGATCTTTAGCCTGGCGGCATTACGAAAGGTTAAAGATGAGGGAGTGGAGTTTCAGTCGCATTTAGACGGTTCAGCACATTTTTTAACTCCGGAGAAGGTAATAGAAATTCAAAATGTTTTAGGCTCGGATATAATGATGCCGCTAGATGAATGCGTGCATTACCCCTGCGAAAAAGGCCATGCCCAAAAGGCATTGGAAAGGACGACTTACTGGGCAAAGCGTTCAAAGTTAGCCGCCAGCTCCGAGCTCCAAGCTCCAAGCTCCAAGCTCCAAACCCCCGCAAGCCAATTATTATTCGGCATAATTCAGGGAGCCACATACGAAGACCTTAGAAAAGAATCGGCAAAACAGATAATCGATACGGGTTTTGACGGTTACGCTATTGGCGGATTATCTGTTGGCGAACCAAAAGATTTGAGGTATAATATGCTATCTTTCACAATGGAATTTCTGCCTTCGGAATCCGTGCATTATCTTATGGGTATAGGCACGCCTGATGATATAATCGGTGCCGTAAAAACCGGGATGGATATTTTTGATTGCGTTATCCCCACTCGTTACGGAAGAAACGGCAGTGCCTTCACATCTGAAGGAAAGGTTGTGATTAGAAACGGCGCTTATTCCGCTGACTTTAAGCCCTTGGATGAAAGATGCCCTTGTTATACCTGTAGGAATTTTTCGCGTTCCTATATAAGGCATCTTTTTAACGCCGAAGAGATGTTGGGCCTGCGTTTGGTTTCGTATCATAATATTTATTTTTACAATAAACTTTTAGAAGCTATCCGTAAGGCAATCAAAGAGAATAGGTTAAAAGAATTCAATGTATCGCTAGTTTATAGTTAGCCAGTTGGCCAGTTAGCCAGTTAAAAGATTTTAACCGGTAAACCGGCAAACCGGCAAACTGATAAAAAGGCTAACAAACTATGCTCATTGATATTATTACCATTTTTCCGGAAGTTGTCAGGCCGTATTTCAGCGAATCGATCTTAAAAAGAGCCCGCGATAAAGGCAAGCTTCAAGTACGCGTCCATAATTTACGTGATTACACTCTTGATAAACATAAAAAAGTTGACGACCGCCCGTTTGGCGGCGGCCCGGGGATGGTGCTTAGCCCTGAACCGATATTTCGCGCGGTGGAAAAAATAGGGTTAAGGGTTAAGGGTTCCCCCTTCGCCATTCAACAACAAAATAACGGTAAGGCTTCGGGGGACAGGAAAGGGTTAAGGCAGAAAAAGAGAAAGACAAAAATTATATTGCTTTCACCAAAAGGAAAAAAATTAGACCAGAAGATGGCTTTAGGGCTGTCAAGTCAAGAGCATCTAATTTTGATTTGTGGGCATTATGAAGGTGTAGACGAACGGGTAAGAAAATATTTGGTTGACGAAGAGGTTTCGATAGGCGATTATGTATTAACCGGCGGAGAGCTGGCGGCGATGGTTTTATCGGATTGCCTGGCGCGCCTTATACCCGGAGTTCTTGGCCATGATGAATCAAACAAATCGGAATCATTTTGCGCGGGGCTATTAGAATATCCGCAATATACGCGTCCGGCATCATTTAGAGGCAAAAATGTCCCAAAGATTTTATTGTCGGGAAACCACCAGGAAATTCTAACGTGGCGTAAGGAAGAAGCGGTCAAGATAACTAAGAAGAGAAGGCCGGATCTATTAAAATAAACACACAAAGGAGAGAAAAACACATGGACATGATGAAACTTATTGAGGAAGGGCAGATCAAGAAAAAGATGCCGGACTTTAATATCGGCGATACAGTTAAGGTGATGACTAAGATTCCCGAAGGCGACAAAGTCCGCCTGCATCCTTTCGAGGGAATAGTTATTGCCAAAAACGGTTCAGGAATAAAGACGTGTTTTACAGTGCGCAAGCTTTCTTCCGGAGAAGGCATTGAGAGGGTTTTTCCTCTTTATTCGCCCATGATTGAGAAAATCGAAATTGTTTCACGCGGGCGTGTCAAGCGCGCGAAGCTTTATTATTTAAGAGGCAAGGTCGGCAAGCAGGCTAAGGTTAAAGCTGCGCGAGTGCAGGCGAAGAAAGTTTAAATAGTTAGCCGGTTTACTAGTTTGCCAGTTAGCCAGTTGAAAAGACAAAAAATTCTTAACCGGCAAAATGGCTAACCGGTCAACTGGCTAACTAACTAGATGATGCTCTACTACGAGCGCAAGTATAAACGCAAGGGCTATAAACTTATTGCCGGGGTTGATGAGGCCGGAAGAGGGCCATTGGCCGGCCCGGTTGTTTCTGCCGCGGTAATCCTAAAAAGTGTCAGTTTTAAAAACCGCATAGATGATTCCAAAGCCTTAAGCGCCAAACAAAGAGAATCCGCGTACATTGAAATCCGGCAAAAGGCTTTTGTCGGCGTGGGTATAGTAGACGAGAAGCTCATTGATAAAGTGAATATCCTGCAGGCCACACGCCTAAGCATGAAATTAGCAGTATCTTTTTTGCCTGTCGCGCCGGAATTTGTTTTAGTTGATGGCAATTCTCCTATTGATATTGAAATGCCGTTTGATAATATAATTGACGCTGATGCCAAAAGCTTATCCGTCGCCAGCGCTTCCATAATCGCTAAGGTAACAAGAGACAGGATTATGGCTATCTACCATAAGCTTTGGCCTGAATACGGATTTTCGCGGCATAAGGGTTATGGCACCAAAGAACATATTGATGTTTTAAGAAAAATCGGCCCTTCGCCGATACATCGGGCGACATTTAAATATGTTTCGTTATAAACAATATTTTGGAAAGTCTTCCGAAGAGCAGGCTGTAGAATATTTGAAACGAAGCGGTTATAAAATACTGGAAGTTAATTACAGGACAAAGTTAGGCGAGATAGATATTATCGCCAGGGATAAAGGCGCAATTTGTTTTGTGGAAGTCAAAAGCCGCTCGTCATTAGCGTTTGGCAGCCCTAAAGAAGCGCTGGATACCCGCAAACAACGCAAGATTTCTCAGGTTGCGCTTATATATTTAAAAAGCAAAGATTCTTTTGATGTATCCTGTCGTTTCGATGTGCTTTCGATTATTAAGGCAGGCGCGGACAACGCGGATTTTGAGTTAATCAAAGACGCTTTTTCACTGGATTCAAGGTACTCTCTGTAGGGGCGGGCCTGTGTGCCCGCCCATTAAAGGGCAACCGCAAGAGTTGCCCTTGCATATGATCAAATGATAAAATACAGCAGTAATTCCATTAAAAATTATCTGGATGATTTAGCCGCTAAAAAGCCTGCCCCCGGCGGAGGCTCTGCAGCTGCCCTTACCGGAGCGCTTGGGGCTGCGTTATTAAGCATGGTTTGCAATTATACTATCGGAAAAGATAAGTATAAGGGCGTAGAGGCGGAAATAAAAAATATACTAGAGGGGTCAGAGCGTATAAGAAAAAGATTTTTGGTTTTGGTAGACCTGGATGTAGAGGCGTATTATAAAGTTTCCGCAAGCCGTAAGGCCGCGGAAAAGATTTATCAGAAGAATTTGCTTGGTGCTTCCGGCGTCCCGCTTGAGATGTGCGCTCTCGCAGTAAAGGCACGCGGGTTTTGCCCTGTTTTAGCGTCTAAAGCAAACAAGTATTTAATCAGCGATGTTTATGTGGCAGAAGAATTATTAAAATCCTGCTTTAAATCCGCGCAACTTAATGTTAAAATAAACCTCGCCTTTATTAAAGATGAAAACTTCGTCCTGAAAATCAAACAAACCCTGAAAAAATTAAAAGAGGAATTAAAATGAGCGCTGTGTTATTAGAAGGCAAGCCTTTAGCGGAGAATATTAAAAGCGCGATAAAACAAGAAGTGCAGGCATTGGGCTTTCTCCCTGTATTGGCTAGCGTTATCGCCGGAGAAAATGCCGGCGCGGAAAGTTATGCTAAGAGCCAGAAGAAATCCGCGGAAAACTTAGGGGTAGAATATCAATTTCATAAACTGGATGCCGCCGTTACAGAGGCGGGATTGATAGAGTATATTGAAGGATTAAACGCTGATAAAAAAGTAAACGGCATAATCATACAGATGCCTTTGCCCGCGCACATTGATTATAAGAAAATCAGTTCTTACATTTCGCCATTAAAAGATGTCGAGGGAATGCATCCGGAAAACATAGGCAAGATTTTATTCGGTAAAGCAAAAATCATACCTTGTACCCCTGCCGGCGTTATGGAACTGCTTAACAGCACAGGGGTGGATTTATACGGTAAAGAAGTTGTCATAGTCGGCCACAGCGAAATCGTCGGTAAGCCTTTGGCACTTTTACTTCTTGAAAAATTTGCCACGGTTACAGTCTGCCATATAGGGACATCAAAAGCCGGAAAGTTAGAAGAGCATGTAAAGAGGGCGGAAATTTTGATTGTTGCTGTGGGTAAGCCTGGGCTAATTAAAGGCCAGTGGGTTAAAGACGGCGCGATAGTTATAGATGTTGGAATCAACAGGATAGCGGATAAAATTGTAGGTGACGTAGAATTTGAAGAAGCGCTAAAGAAGGCTTCCTATATTACCCCTGTCCCCGGCGGCGTAGGCCCGCTTACTGTCACCATGTTGATGCGTAACCTTATAGAAGCGGCAAAAATTCAATCTTAAAAAAGATAGATTCCTTTTTGTGGTACAGGAAAGTATAAAACACTTTCCTGTACACTCGCGAAACTGACTTAAAGTTCTGAACGGAGGACAGTTTCTTGATATGAAACTTATCAGTATTATCATTTTGGCAGTTGTGTGTTTTTTTTCGGGGTTCGTTTCCGCCGCGGAGCCTCAAGATCCCACCGGAAAAATCGAAACATTCTTAAGAGGTGTTATCGCCGGAGGAGTCAATGAGTCTTTTGATAAGATTGTGGCAGGTTCGCCTTTAGAGAAAAACGTCGAAGCAATAACGTCTTTAAAGAAACAGGCAGTATCCGAGATTGTTATATGCGGGATGCCGCTTGATTATGAATTTGTTAAAAGCGGAGTATTTGGCCCTTCTATAACCGAGATGTTTTATGTGCTTAAATGCCAACTAAGGCCGTTAGTGTGGAAATTCACTTTTTATAAGCCGCTTGATACGTGGGTGTTGATAGACATAAGCTTGGGCCAGCGGGTAGGCGATGAGAATTTACTGCGCAATCCCACGGCATATTGATATAAAGAAAATCTTTGCATCGTCATTGTGTTGTCAGTTAATCTTTGTAGGGACAGCACAGTGTGCTGTCCCTACAGCGCGTAACGGCTTGTTTAACTATTATGTCATTCAAAGAAAAAATACAGGCGGGTAAGTTTTTGGTGACGTCAGAAATCGGCCCTCCAAAGGGGATTCATATAGAGGCGATTCTGGAAGACGCGGAGTTGATACGTGGCAGGGTGGATGCTTTGAATGTGACAGACCTGCAGAGTTCGGTAATGCGCTTGGGTTCTTTGGCAGTCTGCATAAGGTTAAAAGAAAAAGGTTTTGAACCGATATTCCAGATGACCTGCCGCGACCGTAACCGCCTGGCATTACAGTCTGATTTGCTTTCCGCGGGCCACTTCGGGATAGAAAACATCCTGGTTTTAACCGGCGACCATCCTAAATTGGGCGATCATCCGGACGCAAAAGCTGTGTTTGATTTGGATTCGGTGCAATTGATCCAGGCTGTAAGAAAGTTAGAGCAGGGGCTTGATATGGCGGGCAAGAAATTGGAAGGAACTACGCCTAAGTTTTGTGCCGGCGCGGTAGTCAATCCCGGCGCGGACCCCCTAGAGCCGCAGATAATGAAGATGGAAAAGAAGATTGCTGCCGGAGCGGAATTTTTCCAAACCCAGGCAATTTACGATATTAAGACATTCGAAAACTTCTTGGCCAAAACAAGGCATCTGAAGGCAACTGTTATGGCCGGGATCGTTTTGTTGAAATCTGCCGGAATGGCAAAATATATGAATGAAAATGTCGCCGGAATATTTGTTCCTGATGATCTCATTAAGGAGATGCAGGAGACAAAAGACAAGCAGGCTAAATCCGTCGAGATAGCCGCGCGCCTGATTAAAGATTTAAAGCCGATGTGCCAGGGAATTCATATAATGCCTATCGGCTGGGATAAGGTCGTGCCGCGCGTGTTAGACGCGGCGGGGTTATAAGGAGAGCCGACAACTAGACAAGCTGAAGAAATATATGAAGGGTTAAGTGGTAAGGGTAAAGGGTTAAAAATTTTTGACTAAACAAAAAATATTTATAATTGATTAAAGAACAAATGGCTAAAATAATCATCATCGGCAATTCTGCTGCAGGATTTTCCGCCTGTGAAACGCTTGTAAAGAGCGGTTTCGGAAACGAAATAACGGTTATCACCAAGGAATCATTTTGCCCTTATCGAAAGGACAGGCTGTTTGATTATCTTGCCGGAAACATTAAAGAAAAAGAGCTTTTTCTCTGCAAGGAAGATTTTTACCAGAGCAACAATGTGAGTTTTCTCAAAGGCGCTACTGTAATCAAAGTTGATACCAAAAAACAAAGGATAATACTCAAAGATAATTCCAGGATGGATTACGATTATCTGATTATTGCTTCGGGGGAATCGGTTAAGCTGCCCGATGCCTCTGGTGTCCATAAGGACGGAGTTTTTTCCTTGTCTTCGCTTGAAGAAATAAAGCAGATTATTACGAGGCTTATGGTTACAAATACTGTTGGTATCGTAGGAGCTGGCCCTTTTGTTTCCATGTTTTGTGAAATCCTGCTCGCCAAAAATATTGATGTGAAAGTAATCGGCAAAACGGCCGGTTTTTTGAGTATTCAGAATGAGAAGCTGGAATTAATAAGTGATGTTGACATAGCGGAGTTTATCGGTGAGGCTGAATTAAAGGCAGTTAAGCTTACAAATGGAAAGATTATCGGGATGCCTCTGGTTATTTTTACGGGTAATTTTAAACCGGATACTGAATTTCTGGCGGAATCTGATTTAACGCTCTTGGAAGGTTTTGTGGTTGTTGATGAAAATATGCGCTCAAGCATAGAGAATATTTTTGCCTGTACAGCCGCGGCAAGGAAAGCTGACCGAGAGAAGAGCGAAAAAACTTTTGAGCAAGAGAAAGAAGAAGGCGCGAGGACCGGGGAAAATATATTGAAAGCCCTGCAGCTTATTCCTGTAAAAGCTTGAAAATAAATTGATAATCAAAATGATAGATGAAAGTGTTGTTCGCGCACGAAAATTTTTGCCGTCGGCTGCGGTTTGCGGCTCATTACGCTCTCATGACATCCTTTATACTTAAATAAGCTCGCTTCATTCGCCGCAAATCCTTGCCGGCATTTGGCAAAAATTTTCTAATTGTGTGCGAACAACACTTTCATCTATCCATCGTTTCCACAATAATTACGAATGAGCTAAAACAAATAATCACCCTTCGACGCAGGCCACGGTTTCAAACTATAGGCCTTTACTTGAGGGTTTCATTTATGGAGGAATCAGGATGTCTAAAATTGAGAAGAAATCTATAGATTTGGCTGTTTTGGAAACATTGAAAAAAGCCCAGGATGATAATGTCAAGACATGCTGGGATAGGTTGGAAGCGCAGGGCCCGCAGTGTGGCTTCGGGCAGTTAGGAGTATGCTGCACCGTCTGCAGCATGGGGCCTTGCCGTATCGATCCTTTTGGCGAAGGCGCGCAAACCGGAGTCTGCGGCGCTGATGCTGATACCATTACTGCGCGTAACCTGGCAAGGAAAATCGCGGTTGGGGCTTCGGCCCATTCTGACCACGGCAGGGATGTGGCCTTAACATTGGCTTTGTTAGCACAGAAGCACGCGCACGCGGATAAATCCGCGCATTCCCATGGTTATGAAATTTTAGATCCTGAAAAGTTGAAGAAGCTGGCTAGTGAATTCGGAATTGATATTACAAAATCCCAGGAAGAAATTGTCAAAGAGCTTTCTAAAAAACTTCTGGAAGAGTTTGGAAAACAGGAAGGTGAATTAAATTTTACCAAAAGGGCGCCGGAAAAACGCCGGCAGATTTGGAAAAAATTAAACATTATTCCCCGCGGTATCGACAGGGAAGTGGTGGAATTATTACACACAACCACTATGGGCGTGGATAATGACTACAAGAATATTATCAATAACGGAATGCGCTGTGCTTTGTCTGACGGTTGGGGCGGCTCAATGATTGCCACTGATGTCCAGGATGTTATACTAGGAAGCCCTCAGCCTATCCGCGGCAAAGTCAATCTGGGTGTGTTAAAAGAAAATTATGTGAACATTGTTGTGCATGGCCATGAGCCGATATTGTCAGAGATGACAGTTAAGGCCGCCTCTGACTCTGAGCTGCTAAAATTAGCTAAGAGTTTAGGCGCGCAGGGTATTAATCTGGCAGGCATTTGCTGTACGGCTAACGAAGTCCTTATGCGCCATGGCATACCAGTGGCGGGAAATTTCCTTCAGCAGGAATTAGCTATCGTTACCGGGGCTGTGGAATTGATGATGGTGGATGTGCAGTGTATAATGCCCGCTCTCAAGGAGGTCGCCAGCTGTTATCACACAAAACTGGTTACCACAAGTTCTAAGGCCCGTTTTCCGGGAGTAACCCACGTCGAATTTGAAGTTCACGATGCCTATGAAACAGCAAAAAAGATTATTAAAATCGGCGTGGAGAATTTTGCTAACCGCAAAAAAGACAGGGTAAATATACCAAAACATGAAATGGACCTGGTCGCCGGTTTCACCAAGGAAGTAATTTTCAACATGCTAGGCGGCAGGTACAGGGCTTCCTATAGGCCTTTAAATGAGGCGATCATCGCCGGAAAGATCCGCGGATTAGCCGGTGTGGTGGGATGCAACAATCCGAAAGTCCAGCATGATTATTTTCATACTGCTTTGGTCAAGGAATTAATTAAGAATGATGTCCTGGTTTTGCAGACTGGTTGCGCGGCAATTGCCTGCGCCAAACAAGGTTTGTTAATTCCTGAGGCGGCAAAAACTTATGCCGGCAAAGGCCTGCAGGAAATCTGTGAGGCTGTGGGTATTCCGCCTGTCCTGCATTTAGGTTCGTGCGTGGATAATTCCCGTATTTTGACCGCGGCTTCGCGCATAATTGAAGAAGGCGGCCTGGGCGAGGATTTATCCGATATCCCCGCGGCTGGCTGCGCCCCGGAATGGATGTCGGAGAAAGCGATTACCATAGGTTTTTATTTTGTGGCTTCGGGTGTTTACACGATTTTTGGCGGAGGGCCATTTTCCGTCTTAGGAAGCCAGAATGTAACTGATTATCTGACTAAGGGCCTGGAAAGCGTTGTCGGCGGCAGGTTTGAATTTTGCGATGATCCCCTTAAGATGGCAGAATTAATGATTGCGCACATTGATAAAAAACGCGCGGCGTTGAAATTAAAAACCACATGTTAGATAATCAAAAATCTGTAGCTTTTTTCGCTCAAAGCGATTTTCCCCCGCCTCCGGCGGGGCCGCCAAATTTCTTTCACAGTTTCGGTGGCTGCAGAACTCGCCGTTTTTGCTCTAGCAAAAACGGCTCGTACACCTTCGCCATCCCAAATATACCGCCTTCGTACTACTTCCTTACAATACTCCGGCGGATTTGGGATTCCCTCAACTGTGAAATAAATTTGGCTAAAATCGCAATTCGCGAAAAAAACTACAGATTTTTAATCAAATGAAACAACTATATTACAAAATTAAAAAATGTCTAGGATGTAAATCTTGCGAGATTGTCTGCGCAGTGGCGCATTCTGCATCCGGAGACTTGTTTAAGGCGCTGAAGGAAGAGGTGTTGTCTTTACCTAGGAAAAAGGTGTCTTTCGCAAAAGGTAATAATTACCCTCTTTCCTGCAGGCATTGCCAGGAGCCAAAATGCGTGGATGCCTGTATGGCCGCCGCGTTGAAATATGACACGGAAAAGAAATTGGTCGTGCATGATAAAACCCGTTGTGTGGGATGTTGGATGTGCATTATGTCTTGTCCTTACGGGGCAATTTGGCCGGATGCAAAAGTTAAAATTCCCCTACGCTGTGATAAATGTCAGGATAAAGAAGAACCCAGCTGCCTGAAGGCCTGCCCCACCGGCGCGGTAGCCTGGGAGGAAGTTTAGGGACAGGTACAAAACAACCGTGGGGACAGGTCCCAATTAACCGTGAGAAGTGTCCCCAAGTAATGGGGACACTTCTCAACCGCGTTTTGGACCTGACCCCAAAGAAGAAATATGAAACAATATTTGATTATAGGTAATTCCGCGGCTGGGATTTCCGCTGTTGAGGCGATCCGCAAGGATGATAAGTCTTCTAAGGTTACAGTCGTTTCTGATGAGGAAGGCCAGGCATATTGCCGCTGCCTTATCTCATATTATTTAGCCGGTGATGTTAGAGCAGACAAAATATTTTACCGACCGGAAAGCTTTTATCGAGAAAATAACGTTCAGCTTTTTTCGAATAAAAGAGTAACCGGCATCGATGTTAAGAAAAATCTGGTTACCTGCGCGGATAATAGCCAGTTAAATTACGATTCGTTATTGATTTCTACCGGCGCAAGCGCCATTGTTCCCGATGTAAAAGGGATTAATCAAAAAGGCGTCTTTGTTTTCCGGACCATCAATGATGCCAAGGGGATTGAGAGCTCTCTTCCCGGCGTAAAGACGGCTTGTGTTTTAGGCGGCGGGCTGGTCGGCCTGAAGGCCGCGTACGCCTTAAGGAAAAGAAAGCTGGACGTAAAAATAATCGTGAAGTCTAAGCAAATTTTATCGCAGATGCTGGATAATGTTGCCGCGGGGTTAGTCCAGAAGCGGTTAGAATCTTATGGCATTGAGGTGATCATTGGGCAGGATGCCGCGGAAATTATAGGTGACGGCAAAGTGAAAGCAGTAAAACTTACAGACAACAAGGAAATCCAATGTTCTCTGGTGGTTGCCGGCCGCGGAGTAAGCCCTAACATAGATTTAGCCAAGGCGGCAGGCATTAAAGTCAACAAAGGAATAATCGCCGATAGCGCGCTAAGGACAAGCGCCGCGAATATCTTTTGCGCCGGAGACGTTAGCGAAACTTATGATTTGGCGCTGGGTGATTTTGCGGTTAACGCGCTCTGGACTATGGCAGTCGAGCAGGGTAAGGCTTCCGGCATGAATATGTCCGGCGGCAAGGTTGATTATCCCGGCTCTATCGGGATGAACGCCACTGAATTTTTCAGCCTGCCGATAGTTTCTTTAGGCATTAATAAGATAAAGGAAGGCGCCCAGGGTTATGAACAATCGCAAACATTAGATGCCAAAAATTCAATTTACAAAAAAATAATTTTAAAAGGCAATTTTCTTGTCGGAGCGGTATTAATAGGTAATATTAAAAATAGCGGGGTTTTATTAAGGTTGATTAGAGAGCGGATCAATGTTTCTTTGTTTAAAGATGAATTGCTGGATGAAAATTTTGGATTCGCGCGAATCATAGATTCTGTAAAAGAGAGGGAGAGGATTTATGTCTAAGATAGTGGCAACTTTGGCGATAAAAGGGGCGCAGGATTTATATAAACAAGCATCGGATTTTTTAACTAAGGCCATTAAAGAAAAAGGCCCCGAGCAGAAAATCGGTTTTCCCGAGACGGCATTTTATTTGCCTATGGCAAACGCGCTTTTAGGCGCTAAGGTTGAGGCCTTAAAAGACGCTTTGCCTATATTGGAACACGCCAAGTCGCTGATTAAAGAGCCGCCTTCCGAGAAAGTCTGGCTTCCTTATTTAGGAGACGCTTTGGACGCCGGGATGGCCGCGTTATTCTGTGAAGAGATAATTGTGGCTTTGCGTTATCTCTATGGTATTGAGCCAGAGAAAGATTGTGTGGGATTTTGCACCGACTCGATTTTACGCCAGCTGGGGATTCAGCTTGTAGACGGGCGTATGACAGGGGTGGCTTTGATATTAGGCGCGGCTCCGGATAATAAAAAGGCTGTTGAAATAGTCCGCCAGTTACAGGAAAAAAACATTCTGATATTTGTCGGCTCATCGACAAACGGCCGTTCGATCATCGATCAGCTGTTGGAAGAAAACGTGCAGATGGGTTGGGATAATTATATCGTTCCTTACGGCCGCGATACGATTTCCGCGATATCTGTGTTGAATTTTGCTATCCGCTCGGCGCTGACCTTCGGCGGAATAAAAGCCGGACAGGCGCAGAAATGCCTTTTGTATACCAAAGAGCGCGTCCTTGCTTTTGGTTTGGCTTTAGGAGCTGTTGATGAAATAAAAGTAGCCACCGGCGCGGGAGCAATCAATATGGGTTTTCCGGTTATCGCGGATACGGATATCCCGGAAATAAAGGCCTCGGGCGTGACTACTTATGAAGCGCTGGTCAAAGAGTTGGATTATGGGAAAATAGTTTCTCGTTGCCTTGAGGTAAGAGGGGTTAAGGTAAAAGTCAGCAATATTCCTATTCCTGTTGCTTATGCCGCGGCTTTCGAAGGAGAAAGAGTAAGAAGAGAACAACTATACGCCGAATTCGGAGGCAAGGCATCTCTCGGTTTTGAATTTATCCGCATGGGCGATTCCTCGAAGATAGAAGACGGTAAGGTAGATTTAGTCGGGCCTGATATTGACCAGCTTCCTGAAGGGATGAAGTCACTGCCGTTGGGGATTTACGCCGAGGTTTCCGGCAGGAAGATGCAGAAGGATTTTGAGCCGATATTGGAAAGGCAGCTGCATAGGTTCCTAAATTATTGCATGGGTGTTATGCACATCGGCCAGCGCGATATGAACTGGATCCGTATCAGCAAAGACGCTTACGCAAAAGGCTTCAGGCTTAAGCATTTGGGAGTGGTTATCCACGCTATGCTGCACCAGGAATTTGGCGCTATTGTTGACAAAGTGCAGGTTACCTTATATACGAAGGAAGACGATGTCCAAAATGTTTTAGTTCAGGCAAAAAAGGCGTATGACGAACGCGATGAGCGTTTAAGCGGGATGACCGACGAGAATGTGGATACATTTTATTCCTGCGAATTGTGCCAGTCATTCGCGCCCAACCATGTCTGTGTGGTTACTCCCGAAAAATTAGGCCTTTGCGGGGCGTATTCCTGGCTGGATGCTAAGGCAGCTTATGAAATTTCTCCCACCGGAGGCAATAAGCCGATAACTAAAGGCCAATGCCTTGACCTTAATTTAGGCGAATGGCATCCGGTGAATGATTATATTTACCAGCATTCCAATAAAACAATCGAAAGGTTTTGTTTATATTCGATTTTAAATTGTCCGTCGACATCATGCGGCTGTTTTGAATGTATTGTGGCGATTATCCCTGAAGCCAACGGCGTAATGATTGTAAACCGTGATTATTCGGGGATGACTCCTTTAGGAATGACTTTTACCGCGCTGGCAGGTTCAGTCGGCGGGGGAGCGCAGACTCCGGGTTTCTTAGGCGTAGGCAAGATGTATATTAGCAGTAAGAAGTTTATCTCCGCGGAGGGCGGGTTAAAGCGGGTGGTTTGGATGCCTAAGGAGCTGAAAGAAATACTGGCTGAAAAGTTAAAGAACCGGGCAAAAGAAGTTGGTGACCCCGATTTACTCGATAAAATCGCCGATGAGACATCAACCACGACATCCGAAGGCCTCTTAGAGTTTTTGCAAAAAGTCAATCATCCGGCGCTGACTATGCCGTCGTTGCTTTAGTTAACCAGTTACCCTGTTAGCCAGTTAAATTATAAAATTGGCAAACAGGCCAACCGGTAAACTGGCTAATAAATTGGCTAATAAAAAGATTGACGAGCTCAAAACGTTATGCTAAAGTTAATCTTGGATATGACAATGGAAACAGGTGGTATGTTTGAAGGGGGAATCTGCCACGTTAAAATAACTCAAACCTTCGCCAAACAAGGCGAGGGTTTTTTGTTTACTCAAACACAAACATTATGAAAGAAAATAATATTCAAGCCAGACCATTTCTAAAATGGGCCGGAGGTAAAGGGCAATTGTTGGAGCAATTTCAGCTTTGTTTCCCACATGAATTGAACGGAGAAGGTATTATTAAACAGTATTATGAGCCCTTTTTAGGCAGTGGCGCTGTTTTCTTTTGGGTAATGCAAAATTGTAAGATTGAAAAGGCTTACATTAATGAGTTTAATCCTGAAATATGCCTTTGCTATGTTGCAATTCAGAAAAACGTAGAGAGGGTTATTAATTATTTGAAAACTTTAGAGAAAAAGTACCGTGAGTTAGATTCAGCAAGCCAAGAATTATTTTATTATCGGGCTAGAAATGACTATAACCGAACACGGCAAAGTGTTAATTTTAGAAAATATAGTATGAAGGAATATTCAAAGCGGACCGCAATGACAATATTTTTGAATCGCACTTGCTTTAATGGATTATATCGTGTGAATTCCAAAGGTGATTTTAATGTTCCCTTTGGACGATATAAAAATCCAACTATCTGTGATGCCCAAAACTTAAGAGCAGTTGGTAGGATTTTAAAGAGCGTAATAATAACAAACGATGATTTCGCAGTTGTTCAAAAACAAATTAAACAGCATTCTTTTGTTTATTTTGATCCTCCGTATCGTCCCTTAAATAAAACTTCAAGTTTCACGTCTTATTCTAATAATGAATTTAACGATGAAGAGCAACAGAGGCTTGCCGTCATTTTCAAAAGATTAGCCGAAATACATGGTGTAAAGGTTATGCTAAGCAATTCCGATCCCAAAAATGAAAATAAGGAAGACAACTTTTTTGAGCGGTTGTATTCTGGTTTTAGAATAGAACGTTTAAAAGCAAGGCGCATGATTAATTGCGATGCTTCAAAACGGGGAGAAATTAACGAGTTGCTCGTTATGAATTATTAGTTATTAACAAATACGTTTCTCTGTGAGGCGTTATATATGAAAACTGGCGGTTTGGGAGGCGGAAGGACATTGACTGGTTTGCATTTTGAGAAAAAAGTTGATTTTCAAAAGCTTATTGGCGAGATCCAGGGTTATGAAGTTAAAAAGATTTCAGGTAAGGCAGGAATGGGAGCCTTTTTTGAAAAAAAGTTAGTTGCCATGTGCTTTAGAAAATACGATTTTTATGAATTCTTGTCTGAGTCTAAAGTTGATTGGGAGAGTTTACTTTCGAAAAGGCTTTTACCAGACGACGCATTGCTAGTGATCATTCGTGAGACTTTATTTATCATTGAAGTTAAATATCAGCAAGTTGTTGGTTCTGTTGACGAAAAACTGCAAACGTGTGATTTTAAGCGTAAGCAGTATTTGAAGCTGGTTTCTCCGCTCGGGCTAAAGGTAGAGTATGTTTATGTGCTAAGCGATTGGTTCAAAAAACCAGAATATAAGGACGTGTTGGATTATATACATAGCGTTAATTGCCATTATAGATTTAATGAACTTCCTATGGCATGGTTAGGATTGCCTTTTAAAAAAAACATAGACGGGTAAATAGTTTGTTCAGGGAAAATATTCAATGGAAGACAAGAGCGTTCAAAATGATTTAGACCTTCAAACTACAACGGTATGGTCATTTCCCAATCGCGGTAAATGGTTAACACATAACGCAAAATTTCGCGGTAATTGGGCCCCTCAAATTCCCAATAATCTCATCCGGCTTTATTCTAAAGAAGGTAATACCGTTTTAGACCCTATGGTCGGCAGCGGTACCACGATGATCGAAGCGAAATCTTTAGGTCGTTATGGCGTAGGCTTCGACATCCATCCTGAAGTTGTCAAATTGGCTCAAGAATCTTGCAAATTCAATTGTGAGAAATGTTACGAGCCGGTTATCAAGCAAGGCGATGCTCGTTTTCTGGAATTTGTGGAAGATGCCAGTATTGATTTTATCGCGACTCACCCGCCATATTTAAATATTATCAAATACGGAAGCAAAAATATCGACGGAGATCTTTCTGACATTAGTAACATTCCTAAATTTTGCGACGAAATTGAAAAGGTTGCCCACGAATGTTACCGTGTTCTAAGGCCTGGTAAATATTGTGCCATTTTAATTGGTGATACTCGCAGGCGCAGGCATTATGTCCCGCTGGCTTTTTCTGTTGTGCAACGGTTTTTAAAATCCGGCTTTATCCTGAAAGAAGATGTGATTAAAGTTCAGCACAATTGTTCGACTACCCGGTACTGGAGCGCTCAAGAGAAAGACTTTCTTTTGATTATGCACGAGCATTTGTTTATTTTTAGAAAACTGTCAGACGGTGAGAATAAGGCTATTTTCAAAGATAGTATGTTGAATAATGATTTGAGGCAAAATGGTTAATAATAAAAAACAAGGAAAATAGAATATTTTCAATCCGCTATACATAGTGGAGCGGATTGACGTGGCCGCATTACAAGATTCTTATTCGCATTGAAAATAAAAATACGCGTAAATTCTATGGTGATGAATGCGTAAAATAGCAATTGGAAGGAATACAACGGTAAATTAGCGTAACGAAACTGTTGACAAACAAAGAAAAAAAACCTTGACGCATAAGGGTTCATGGATTAAACTATAAAGCAACAGAAAACTTTATGGGCCAACCTAAAGTAAGATTCCTAGTAGGTATTTTTTTAACTGTTCTCATATCTTCCTTGAATCCTGCCTTTGCTGAAATCGCTGATGAATATGGCAATAAAGAGAAGGCTATCGAATATCGCGTTAAGGGTTATCAAGCGCAAAAGATCGGCCAGTTGCTGGAGGCTTTAGCTTATTACCAGAAATCGGTAATGATTGATCCTCGTAATGCCAGTGTTTATAATGACATAGGCATTGTTTACGAGATGCTTGGTAATAGCCAGGAAGCTGAAAAGTCATATTTGGATGCCCTGACAGTAGACTCGTCTTATACCGACGTTTATTCTAATTTAGCGTTGTTATACGAAAAAAAAGGGGATTTTTATAAGGCGGCAAGATATTGGATGAAGCGGGCTTATGACGGAAAAGAAGATGATCTCTGGGCGCAAAAAGCCCGGCAGAGGCTGGTAGAAATCGGCAAGATAATGCCCGAAGTAAAACAGATGTATGCTAATAAAGAAGCGCAGGTTTTAGCCAGTAAAGTCTTAGAAGACAAACAGCTGGATACACCATCCTACGATACAGAACCTTAAAATACATATCCTATCCATATACGAAACCCAAAAAAAAGAGACCCGAATAATTTTTTAGTATGTCCAGTCCCGTAATATATCTTATAGATACTCCCGGTTTATGCTATAGGGCTTTTTATGCTTTGGGCAATCTGGCTACTTCTTATGGCCAGCCGACAGGGGCGGTATACGGAGTTATCAATATACTGAACAAGATTTTAAAAGATAAGCCTGATTATATCGCCTGCCTTTGGGATGTTTCGCGCAAAACTTTTCGCCAGGAAAAATTTGCCGAATACAAAATCCAGCGGCCGCCGATGCCTGATGAGCTCTCTAGCCAAATAGGGCTGATTAAAGAGTTGATAGCGGCATACAACATAACCGGGTTCGAGCTTGAAGGTTACGAGGCAGATGACCTGATTGCCAGCTTTACCCGCCAGGGAAAAGAACAAGGGTTAGAGGTAGTTATTGTCAGTTCCGATAAAGATATCTTGCAGCTTGTCGGCGAGAAGGTAAAGGTTTTAGACCCTAAAAAAGATAAAGAAGAAGTTTTTTACGATACAAAAGCCATTCAGGCGAAATACGGCATCGAGCCCCAAAGAATAAAGGATATGATTTCTCTTATGGGGGACGCGACGGATAATATTCCCGGGGTAAAAGGCATAGGCGAGAAGACCGCGATTGCTTTATTGCGGGAATTTGGCAGTACGGATGATCTTTTGAAAAATGCCGAAAAGATTAAAAAAGAGCAATTAAGAAAATCAATACAGGAGAATACCGATAATATACTTTTAGCTTATGAATTGGCAACTTTAAGAGATGACCTCGATGTAAAGCTGGATTTGGAAGAATTAAAATACAGAGAGCCGGATCATGATAAGCTTTACGGATTATTTAAAAAATTAGAGTTTAAAAGCCTGCTTAAGGGGATAACCTCGCCTCAATCATCAAGCTTTCAGGAAAGAATAGAGGCGTTAGATGGCGCCGTTAATAAAAATACGGTTTTGGAAGATTTAGCTAGGAAAAAAGAATTTTTTTTGTTCTTTGATAAGGATAGCGCGGATAACCTGTATTTTTCCGGGGGCGAAAATATTTATTCTTTGGGTTTAGACGATCTGCTTTTAAAAAAAATCATTGAGGATTCATCAGTAAAAAAACGCGGCCATAACCTTAAAGATTTAAAAATAGCCCTTTATCAAAAAGATATAAATATCCAAGGAGAACGTTTCGATGTGATGTTGGCTGCTTACGTCATTGAGCCGGCTAATTCAAGCTTCAGCCTTCAGGAATTGGCTTTTCAATACTTAGAGGAAAGGCATCCTGAGAAAGGTCTAAAACCGGAAAACGCCCTGGGTATAATTTTAAAGCTGGCGCCATTATTAAAACAAAAGATTGAAGAGAGTTCATTAGGGAAACTTTTTTATGAGCTCGAGATGCCTTTATCTTGTTGCTTGGCGTGGATGCAATTAAACGGAGTTTGCATTGATACCAAGGTTTTAAAAGAGCTATCGGAAAAGCTTGAGAAAAGGCTGATTAATTTAAGAAGCGGCATATATGAATTGAATAACGGCGAGGAGTTTAACTTAAATTCGCCGAAACAATTATCAGTAGTGCTCTTTGAGAGGCTTAAGCTTCCTGTGGTAAAGAAGACTAAGACCGGCCTATCCACGGATGAGGAAGTCTTGCGTAAATTAGCCGATAAGCATAAATTGCCGTTATTGCTTTTAGAATACAGGCAGTTGACGAAACTAAAAAGCACTTATATCGACGCGTTGCCTGATTTGCTTGACACTAAAACGCATAGGATCCATGCCACGTTTGACCAGGTTGGCACGGAAACCGGAAGGCTGTCTTCTAATAACCCTAATCTACAAAATATTCCCGCGACCGGCGAATTGGCCGGGCTTATCCGCAGCGCTTTTATCGCGCCAGAAGGCCATGTCCTTGTCGCGGCAGATTATTCTCAAATAGAACTGCGGGTGCTGGCGCATTTTTCCGGTGATAAAGCTTTGATTAGCGCTTTTGAAAATAACCTTGATATCCACACTCACACAGCGGCAATGATTTACAACGTTGATGAAAATGTGGTTTCTCAAGAGATGCGCGATATCGCTAAAAGGATAAATTTCGGGATTGTTTACGGGATGAGCAGTTTCGGGCTGGCAAAAGACCTGCGTATTCCCGCGGTTCAGGCGCAGGCTTTTATCGACGAGTATTTCTTGAGGTATCCGGGCGTTAAGGAATTTATCGACACACAGATAAAAAGCGCTAAAGCTTTAGGGTATGTGACGACTTTAATGGGCCGGCGAAGAAGTCTGCCCGGGATCAACGCGAATAATAAATCGCTCTCTTCGTTTGCCGAAAGGCAGGCGGTGAATTCTCCCATACAAGGCACGGCCGCGGATATCATCAAAGAAGCGATGATAAATATATACGCGCTTTTTTCCGGCGGGCAATTAAAAGCCAAAATGATAATGCAGATTCATGATGAGCTGGTTTTTGAAGTTCTCTCCGGCCATTTAAAAGAAACAGCAGAGCTGATTAAAGAAAAAATGGAACACGCGGTGAAATTAAAGGTTCCAATAAGAGTGAATATTAAAAAAGGCGAGAATTGGGGCCAGATGGTGGAAATTAGAAATTAGGAATTATCGTTGCTGACTAAATTATGCCTGTCATTGCGAGGAACCCTTGTTTGGCATATCTGTGACGAAGCAATCACGTTTTTAAAACGAGATTGCTTCGTCGCCAGTACAAACGATAGCTCCTCGCAATGACAACATAATTGGAGAAATTGAATGAAAATACTGATGTGTTCAAGCGAGGTGGTCCCGTTTGCCAAGACCGGGGGCCTGGCAGATGTAGTGGGAGCATTACCGCTGGCATTAGAAAAGTTAGGCCATGAAGTCAGAATCACAATGCCTAAGTATAAAATAGTTAATAATCAAAAATTAAAAGTTACAGCTATCGCGAAAGATGTGGACGCGGGAAAAATCGGAAACAATATCGCCGTATATTTTATTAAGAATGATAAATATTTTGGCCGTGACGGGCTTTACGGCGATAAAAACGGGGATTATCCGGATAACCTCCAGCGGTTTTCCTTTTACAGCCGCAGGAGCCTGGAGTTGCTTAAGGAAATAAATTATTCTCCCGACGTTTTACATTTGCATGACTGGCAGTCGGCGCTTGCGGCAATATATTTGAAAAATATTTACCGCAAGGATAATTTTTACAATAAAATCAGGATTTTGCTGACTATCCATAACCTGGCTTATCAGGGGTTATTTCTAAAAGAGGAATATCCGAAGCTGGGGTTGGATGATGAGTTGTTCAGCGTCGACGGATTGGAATTTTATAATAAGATAAATATACTTAAGGGCGGGATTATAGCAAGCGAACTTATAAACACGGTAAGCGAAACTTATGCTATGGAAATTCAGGGCAAGGAATTCGGCTGCGGCCTTGAGGGTGTATTGAGCGGGCGCAAAAATGACCTTTCCGGCATAATCAACGGGTTGGATTATGATGCCTGGGACCCTAAAAAAGACAAGCTGATTTATAAAAATTTTTCTCCGGAGACCTGGAAAGATAAATACCAGAATAAAGCCCAACTGCAGAAGGATTGCGGCCTATCGGTTAATGACGCTCCTTTATTTGGGATGGTCAGCCGCCTTGCCGATCAGAAAGGCATGGATTTGATATCGTCTAGTATGGAGGATTTAATAAAGATAGGCCATATACAGATGGTGTTTTTAGGCACTGGGGATGTTAAATACCATAATCTTCTGGAACAGATGGCTAAGAGATACCCACATAACATAAGCGTAAACCTCAAATTTGATGATTCTCTGGCGCATAAGATTTATGCCGCGTCCGATATATTCTTGATGCCTTCGCGTTATGAACCTTGTGGCTTAGGCCAGATGATTGCTTTAAAATACGGCGCGCTACCTTTGGTATTTAAGACCGGCGGCCTTGCCGATACCATATCTAAGGAAAATGGATTTGTGTTCGAGAAATATAGTGTCCCGGCTTTTATCGATTCAGCGAAAGAAGCGCTTTCGGCTTACGGCGATAAAGTTAAATGGGAAAAGTTAGTCAAAAAGGCTTTTACCTATGATTTTTCGTGGGAAGAATCGGCGAAAAAATACGTGGAACTGTATAAGAATTTGACAAGTAAGGGGTAAGGATAAAGGGTTAAGTGGTAAGGGTTAAGGGTTAAGAAAAAAGAATAAAAAAACAGAAAAATAGTTTTTTCTTTTCCTTACCGCTTAACCCTTATCACTTAACCCTAAACAAGGGCAGTAGGCATGATTATAGGCTTGACAGGAAGCATAGGCACAGGCAAAACTACAGTGGCGAAGATGTTTCGCCTCTTGGGCGCGCATGTTATTGACGCCGATAAAATAGTGCACCGGCTTTTAAATAAACGTTCGCGCATGAAATTAGGAGAGAAAGTTTTTGATGATGAATCGGCGCTAAAAGAACTCTGCGCTTGGATACATCCTTTAGTAAAAAAGGAAATCGCCTCGGATATAAAAAGGAATAAAAATAGGAAGGTAATTATCATCGATGCCCCGCTTCTTATTGAATGCGGTTTACATAAAAAATGCGAGCGTTTGGTAGTTGTGGCCTGTTCCAGAAAGAGTCAGATAGAACGGGCATCCCTGTCTTTAGGGATATCAAAACGCGCTGTGGTAAAAAGGTTAAAACAGCAGATGCCTTTAAGGAAGAAAAAAGAGTCGGCGGATTTTATCATTGATAATGACGGTTCTTTAAACCGGACAAGAAAACAGGTAAAACAAATATGGGAGGAGTTTAAAAAATAATGGAAAAAGTAGATATCGGAAATCTAAAGGAGATGAAGATTACAGAGTTAAACAGATTAGCCAAGGGGCTTGACGTCAACGGCGCCAGCGGCCTAAGGAAACAGGACCTGATTTTTAAAATCCTGCAGGCGCAGGCGGAGAAGGAAGGGCTGATGTTCGGCGAAGGGGTCTTAGAAATTTTACCGGAAGGTTTTGGTTTTTTGCGTTCGCCGAATTATAATTACCTGCCTTGCCCCGACGATATCTACATATCTCCTTCGCAGATACGCAAGTTTGATTTACGCACCGGCGATACGGTGAGCGGCCAGATCCGCCCGCCTAAAGAAGGCGAGAAATACTTCGCCCTTTTAAAGGTGGAAGCGGTCAACTTTGAGAATCCCGAAGAAATAAAAGAAAAGACATTATTTGATAACTTGACTCCAGTTTATCCGCACGAGCGTTTTCCTCTTGAAGGCGGGACAAACGATATATCGATGCGCATTATGGACCTTCTCACTCCGATAGGCAAAGGCCAGCGCGGGATGATCGTTGCCCAGCCTTATAGCGGAAAGACCGTGCTTTTGCAGAAGATTGCTAACGCGATTGTGCACGGCGCGCCTGATGTGAATTTGATAGTGCTTTTAATCGATGAGCGCCCGGAAGAAGTTACCGAGATGCAGCGTAGTGTAAAAGGCGAAGTCATTTCTTCGACTTTCGATGAGCCTCCGGAACGCCACGTGCAGGTAGCTGAAATAGTTTTGGAAAAAGCAAAACGCCTTGTAGAACATAAGCGGGATGTGGTAGTATTGTTGGATAGTATTACGCGCCTTGCCAGGGCCTATAACGCTGTTGTGCCGCATAGCGGAAAGATCCTCTCCGGCGGTGTCGATGCTAACGCCCTGCAAAAGCCAAAGAGATTTTTCGGCGCGGCAAGAGCGGTAGAGGAAGGCGGGAGCTTGACGATTATCGCGACAGCGTTGATAGATACCGGAAGCAGGATGGATGAGGTTATTTTTGAAGAGTTCAAGGGAACAGGCAACATGGAAATCCAGCTTGACCGTAATTTGTTTCAAAGAAGGATATACCCGGCGATTGATATTAAGCGGTCTAATACCCGCCATGAAGAATTATTGCTTAAACCGGATGATTTGAATAAAGTCTGGATATTGCGCAAGGTGTTGAATGAAATGAACAATGTGGAGGCAATGGAGCTTTTAATTGAAAAGCTGTCTAAGACAAAGTCAAATGTTGAGTTTTTAGGCAGCATGAACCATTAATAGGAGGATAACATGAAAGATAAAATTCACCCGAAATATCAAGACACGACGGTAATCTGCGCCTGTGGAGAGGTTATTCATACCCGCTCGACCAAGCCGAGTATCCGCGTGGAGATTTGTTCTAAGTGCCATCCGTTTTATACCGGTAAATCAAAATTAATTGATTCAGCGGGTAGGGTGGATAAGTATATGAAGAAGTATAAAAAATAAACACAGATAGGCACAGATAAGATGATAGATAAATTGAATCAATTAGAGGTTCGCTATGCCGAACTGGAACAGATGCTGGCTGACCCTAAACTTATTTCCGATAAGGGCGAATATCAGAAGTTAGCCAAGGAATTTTCTGATATAGGAGAGCCGGTTAAAAAATACCGTGAATTTAAGGCTTTGTCCCGGGAATTGGCTGAATTGGAGCATTTAAGCAAGAGTAAGGATGCCGATTCCGACCTGCTTGCTTTATCCAAGGAAGAGATCCCGCGTTTAAAGACAAAAATAGCTTCTTTAGAAAAAGAGTTAGAGGAGCTTTTAAGGGAAGAAGACAAGGATGAGAATAGGGATGTTATTATCGAAATCAGGGCAGGCACAGGCGGTGACGAGGCCAGTATTTTTGCCGGCGATTTGTTCCGTATGTATACAAAGTATGCCGCGAACCATAATTGGCAGGTAGAGGCTATTCAGTCGCATTCGACGGAAGCAGGCGGGTTTAAAGAAGCTATATTCTCTGTCAGGGGCCCGCAGGCTTACAAGCGGCTTAAATTTGAATCCGGCGTCCACCGCGTCCAGCGCGTGCCTGTTACAGAGGCCTCCGGCAGGATACACACTTCTACCGCGACAGTGGCTGTGATGAGAGAAGCCCAGGAAGTGGATGTTGTAATTGACCCTAAAGAGATCAAGATAGATGTCTTTCGTTCGTCCGGCCCCGGAGGACAATCGGTTAACACAACTGATTCCGCGGTAAGGATTACCCACTTGCCGACAGGGACAGTGGTTACCTGTCAAGATGAGCGCTCCCAGTTAAAAAACAAAAGCAAGGCCTTGCGTGTTTTAAGGACGCGCATATTGGATAAGATGCAGCAAGAGGAATTGGCGAAGATGTCGCAGGAACGAAAAAGCCAGATAGGCACCGGCGACCGCAGCGAGAAAATAAGGACGTATAATTTTCCTGACCGCAGGGTTACCGACCATCGCGTGGGAGTAACTGTGCATCAATTGGAAGCGGTCATGGAAGGCGGGATAGATGAGTTCGTTGACGCCCTGCTTGCCGAAGAAGCAAAAAGGAAGAGCGCTAAATGACAGAAGACGAAATATTGCGGACCTCAATATTAAACTGTGAAAGAAGCGATTTGTATCTTGATCGTTTTCCGTTGAGCCCGGAGCAATCTTCTGATTTTATCGATAAGAAAACTAAACGGCTCGAGGGTTTTCCCTTACAATATATTATCGGGGAAACTGAATTTTTCGGATTGAGGTTTAAGGTCGATGAAAGAGCCTTTATCCCTAGGCCGGAGACGGAAATTTTAGTCGAGAAGACAATAGAAAGGGTTAAGGGTCAAGGGTTAAGTGATAAGGTAATGGTTCTTGATATCGGGACAGGTTCGGGGGCAATAGCTATTGCGTTGGCTAAGTCCTTGCCGCGGGCCCAGATCACAGCAAGCGATATATCCGGCGGCGCGCTTGATTTAGCTAGAGAAAATGCTAAAATAAATGAGGTTGATAATAAAATTGATTTTGTCCGAAGTGATTTATTTGATAATATAAGCTTCAAGGAATATGATTTAATTGTTTCTAACCCGCCTTATATCGTAAGTGGCGATATGGATAGCTTGCCGAGGGATGTGAAGCATGAGCCGGCCATCGCTTTAGACGGCGGAAATGACGGCTTGGATTTTTACCGCGGGATTATAAACAGGGGAAAAGAATTTTTAAAAAAAGGCGGCTTCATTTTATTTGAAATCGGTTTTGGGCAAAGTAAAAAAATTAAACATATTTTCGCCGCAACAGGCTGGTTCGACATAGTTGATGCGGTTAAAGATTATAACGATATAGAGCGGGTAATAGTAGCGAGGTTAATAAAAGAAACTAGATAATCTGTCATTGCGAGGAACCCTCGCTTGGTATATCTGTGACGAAGCAATCTCGTTTTTAGATGCGAGATTGCTTCGTCGCCATGTGCCAGCTATAGCTCCTCGCAATGACGATAATTTTTATGATTCCACTAGATAAGCTCGTGATAGAAGGCGGAGTTCCTTTAAAAGGAACGGTTATGGTAAGCGGAGCGAAAAATTCAGTGCTGCCGATTATGGCTGCCTGCCTTTTGACAGAGTCAGCGTGTAAAATCAGCAATGTCCCGGATTTGAAGGACGTCATTACGATGGTTAAGATCCTTCGTTCTTTAGGCGCGCATGCAGAACTTGAAGACGGGGTATTAAGCATTAACGCGAAAAATGTCAGGAATCACACCGCGGATTATAAGCTGGTCTCGACGATGCGTGCCTCTTTTTGCGTGCTCGGCCCCCTTTTGGGCCGCTTTAAAAAAGCCAAGGTTTCCTTGCCCGGCGGCTGTGTAATCGGCGCCAGGCCCGTTGATTTGCACTTAAAGGGGATTAAGAATTTAGGCGTTGACATTGATATTCAGGCAGGATATGTTGTGGCAACGAGCCGTAGGCTTCGCGGGAAGAGCATGTTTTTAGGCGGCGATTATGGCTCATCAGTTTTGGCAACCGGCAATGTGATGATGGCGGCGGTACTCGCGGAAGGGAAGACGATAATTGAGTCCGCTGCCTGTGAGCCTGAAGTCGTTGACTTGGCGGATTTCCTGAATAAAATGGGCGCTAAGATAAAAGGCCAGGGCACGCCCTGCATTGAAATTGAAGGAGTAAAACATTTACGCGGGGCAGAGTATTCCATTATTCCCGACCGCATAGAAGCCGGCACATTAATATTAGCCAGCGCCATAACCCGGGGCGATGTCTTGATAAAGGGCGCGCTTAAGAGCCACCTCGGGGCTTTGATTGATAAGCTTGCCCAGATGGGTGTTAAGGTTAAAGATACCGAAGCCGGCCTTAAGGTTAAAACCGAAAATAAATTAAAACCCGTGAATATTACCACGCTTCCTTATCCGTGTTTTCCGACAGATATGCAGGCGCAGATAATGTCGCTGTTGAGTGTCACTCAAGGCGTAAGCGTGATTACCGAGAAGATTTATCCGGATAGGTTTATGCATGTGGCAGAACTTAACCGTATGGGCGCTAATATTATGCGCGAGGGGCCTCACGCGATAATTGAGGGCAAGAAATTCTTTTCCGGAGCGCCGGTTATGGCATCGGATTTACGCGCTTCAGCGGGTTTAGTATTAGCAGGGTTAGCAGCCAAGGGCCGCACAGATGTCCGGCGTATTTACCACCTTGACCGCGGATATGAAAAGCTGGAAGTGAAATTAAAGCTCCTTGGGGCAAGGATTTGGAGAGAGCGGGAGTAGGGGACGGTCGCGGCCGTCCCCCGCAGAGAGGTTTGATATGATTTTAATAATCGATAACTACGATTCTTTTACCTATAATATCGTCCAGTATCTGGGTGAGTTGGATGCGGATTTGAAAGTCTTCCGCAATGATAAGATTTCCATTGAGGGGATAAAAAAAATACACCCTAAGAAAATAGTCATTTCTCCGGGGCCGGGCAGGCCTGATGACGCAGGGATATCTAAGGAAGTTATCCGCAATTTCGCGGGAAAGGTTCCCATATTGGGGGTGTGCCTTGGCCATCAGTGTATAGGAGAAGTTTATGGCGGGAAAATCATTTTAGCAAAAAATCTTATGCATGGGAAGACTTCGCGGATTTTCCATAACCGTAAAAGAATTTTCAAGAATATTCCTAACCCATTTGAAGCCACACGGTATCATTCATTGCTTGTTGCCCGGACTGCTTTTCCGGATTGCTTAGAGATAACCGCCTGGACCAAAGATAAAGAAATTATGGGGTTGAGGCATAAAGATTATCAGGTTTATGGCGTGCAGTTTCATCCGGAGTCGATATTGACAAAGGAAGGGAAGGCGATATTAAAAAACTTTTTGACAATTAAGTAGTTTTTATCTAATGTCATTGCGAGGAACCTTCGTCAGGCATGTCAGTGACGAAGCAATCCCGTTTTTTCCACCTTCGCTCTTATGAGCTACGGTGGATCCGCCGAAGTGCGAAGCACGTAGGCGGAAAAAAAGAGATTGCTTCGTCGCATCGTGTCAACAGCAGCTCCTCGCGATGACGCGGAGAGCTCCATCGCAATGACAAGGTTAAAGGTGCACAAATGATTAAAGAGGTTATCGCTGAACTGATTGAAGGCAAGGATTTGACCCGTGAAAAGATGCAGGCGGTGTTTGAGGAAATAATGAAAGCTGAAGTAACCCCTGCCCAGATAGCCGGATTATTGGTTGCTTTACGCATTAAGGGCGAGACTCCGGAGGAAATCACCGGAGCCGCTTTAGCAATGCGTAAATTTGTTAAACGCGTAAATACGCCCGAGGATGTTGTTCTGGATACTTGCGGCACAGGAAGCGACCGTTCATTGACTTTTAATATTTCTACGGTCTGCGCGTTTGTGGCCGCGGGCGCGGGGCTTGTGGTGGCCAAACACGGCAACCGCGCGGTTTCAAGCCACTGCGGTTCAGCCGACCTTTTAGAAGCGTTGGGCATTAATATCAATATTGACGAGTCAAAGGCAGAGGAATGTTTAAAAGCAGTCGGGATTAGTTTTCTTTTTGCCCAGACATTGCATCCGGCGATGAAATTCGCCGCTGGTGTCCGAAAAGAGTTAGGCGTGCGCACAATATTTAATCTTCTGGGGCCCTTAACTAATCCTGCCTTTGCCACGCATCAGCTTTTAGGCGTTTATGACCTTAAGCTTCTTAAGCCTTTAGCGGAAGTCTTAAAGGCCTTGAGCGTAAAACACGCGCTTGTTGTGCATGGCATGGATGGGTTGGATGAGGTTACCACTTGCGGCGAAACCGCGGTTTGTGAATTGAATAAGGGAAAGATCCGCTCTTACAAAATCAGCCCGGATGATTTTGGGTTGAAAAAAGCTAAAATAGAAGATTTGCAGGGCGGCAGCGCCGCGACTAACGCGGATATAGCCAGAGAAATATTGCAGGGCGCCAAGGGCCCGAAAAGGGATATCATTTTGCTTAACGCTGGCTGCGCTATTTATGCCGCGGATAAGGCAAAGACGATAAAAGAAGGAATTAAGTTGGCGCAGGAGTCGATTGATTCAGGAAGGGCATTTTCGAAGTTGGATGAGTTGAGGAAGTTTACAACGATGTAGGGGACGGTCGCGACCGTCCCCTACCGTAGATATAAACGTTTTGTCCGCGAGGGATTAAATTATGGACTTTTTAAAAGAAGTTTTACTCGAGAAACACAAGGGGCTGAAAGATGTCAAGCGCCGTTATCCTGAGGAGGAATTGCGGATGAAGCTGGAAGAGCCGAGGGAATCCCGCTCTTTTAAAAGCGCGATAAGCCTTCCGGGTGAACTATCAATAATCGGAGAAATCAAAAAGGCTTCGCCTTCCGAAGGGTTGATAAGAGAAGATTTTGACCCCGTGCGAATAAGCCGTATCTATGAGAACTGCGGAATAAAAGCAGTGTCTGTTTTGACCGAAGAAAAATATTTTCAGGGTAAAATCGGATATTTGAATCAGGTCAGAAAGATAGTCACCGTGCCCATATTAAGGAAGGATTTTATTTTTGATATTTATCAGCTTTATGAATCCAAATTTTTCGGCGCGGACGCGGTTTTGTTGATAGCTGAAATATTGAAGGATGGTAAATTGGCGCAGTTTTTAGAGGCGGCGCAAAGGCTGGAGCTTGATTGTTTGGTTGAAGTGGGTAATTTAGACGATTTAAAGTATGCGCTGGGACAGAATGCCGAAATTATCGGAATAAATAATCGTAATCTTCATACCTTAGAAGTTGATAATAAGCTGGCAAAGGGGCTGATAGGTGAGGTTCCGGGGGATAAAGTGATAGTAGTTGAATCCGGGATTAAAAATCATCAGGAATACCTTGCTTATAAAAAGCAAAACGCGAACGCCATTTTGATAGGCAGCGCTTTTATGAAGGCTGATGATTTGAAAAAAAAGATAAAAGATGTAGTTGATGGCCCGCCAAAAGCCGTAAAGCCAAAGCCTAAGCCAAAGCCAAAGCTTAAGCCTAGGCTTAAAGCCAAAAGCTCTACAAAAAAGAAAACCAAAGCAAAAACGAATAAAAAGAAAATATCCCGAAGGAAATAGAATGCCGCCTAAAGGAGTTTCTATAAGCAGGGATAAGCGAATAAAGGTAAAAATCTGCGGTATAACCAATCTCTCTGACGCCCTTTGCGCGCAAACTTGCGGCGCGGACGCGTTAGGTTTTGTTTTTTATCCTAAAAGCCCGCGTTATATCAGCCCCCGCCAAGCGCAGAAAATAATTCAACAGCTAAAAAAATCAATTAAGAAAATCGGAGTTTTCGTGAACTCGAAAGCTCTTTATGTAAAGAAAGCTGCTAAATTATGCGGCTTGGATATATTGCAGTTTCACGGGGAGGAAACCCCTGAATTTTGCCGGGATTTTTCAGGATATAAGGTAATCAAGTCTTTCAGGGTAAAAAATAAGGCAAGCCTAAGAAGTATAGGCTTGTATAAAGGCGTCGATTACTTTTTGTTTGACGCTTTTAAAAAAGGATTGCGCGGCGGCACCGGCGAGCAATTTAAGTGGGGTTTGCTAAAAGATGTTTGTGTGAAAAAGCCTTTTTTTATTTCCGGAGGCTTAGGCGCGGGCAATGTGAAAGAAGCGATAAAATGCGTTCAGCCGGATTGGGTTGATGCCTCCAGTAGTTTGGAAATATCTGTGGGCAAAAAAAACGCGCGGGAAGTAAAAGAATTCATAGAAAGGGCGAAAAAATATGGCGGTTAACCTTACATTTTGCGGCGGGGTCAGGACAGTTACCGGTTCGATGCATCTTTTGGAAGTTGACGGCCAGAATATTATCATAGATGCCGGGCTCTTTCAGGGCCATCGCGAAGATTATTATAAAATAAATTCTTATTTCGGATTTAACCCTCATCAGGTGGATGCCGCGGTCATATCGCACAGCCATATTGACCACTGCGGAAACCTGCCGAATTTGATAAAAAGCGGTTTTAAGAAAAAAATATTCCTTACCCAGCCGACAAAAGACTTATGCCGCTTAATGCTTTTAGACAGCGCCCATATTCAAGAAGAAGATATCAAATTCGTCAATAAAATAAACGAAAGAAAAGGCCTGCCGCCGCGGCGGCCTTTATACACGACGGAAGACGCTAATAAGGCGTTTAAAAATATGCGGGCAGTGGCTTATAAAAAGAAATTTAAACTTACCGAAGATGTAAATTGTACCTTTTATAATTCCGGACATGTTTTAGGCTCGGTGGTTCCTTTTTTTGAGGCTAAGGGGATAAAAATCGCTTATGCTGTCGACTTGGGAAGGAAAGATATCCCATTACTGCGCGACCCCGATATTTTAAGCGATGTTGATTACCTGATCATTGAAAGCACCTACGGCGGCAGGGGCCACGAACCAGTGAAAGAGGCAAAGTCAAAATTAACTGACGCTATAAACCGCACAGTGGCAAGAAACGGTAAAATCATAATTCCTTCTTTCGCCTTAGAAAGGACGCAAGAGGTTGTTTATTACCTTGGCCGGCTGATAAAAGAGAAAAAGATCAAGCCTCTGCCGATTTATGTGGATAGCCCTCTGGCCTGTAATATTACGGATGTGTTTGTGGAAAGCAAGGAATACCTTGATTCAGTGACTAAGGCGATGATGACCAGGAACTCCGATCCTTTTGGCTTAAATTCCATCCATTATATCCGCGAAACCGAAGAATCCAAAAGGCTGAATTTTATCAAAGAGCCGATGATTATTATTTCCACATCCGGCATGTGCGAAGCCGGCAGGATTTTGCATCATTTGAGGAATAATATAGAGGATGAGCGCAATACTATTCTGGTTGTCGGCTATATGGCGAAGAATACTTTGGGCAAACATCTCGTTGAGAAACGTAGAAGAGTGAAAATATTCGGCGAGCCGTTTCAACTTAGGGCAGAGGTGGAGGTAATCAACTCTTTTAGCGCCCATGCCGATAAAGATGATTTAGTGGAATATGTCCGCGCCACAGGAGGAAGCTTAAAAAAGGTTTTTATCGTCCATGGCGATATGGATCAATCCGAGGCGCTGGCGGAAAACCTGCGTAATAATAATTTCCGCGCGCATATACCCAAGAAATACGAAACCGTCGAACTAGTTTAACCCAAATCAGCCCCTGGAGCTAGTAAGCGGTTTAACCTAAATCAGCTCCAGGGGCTGATTGGTGGGTGGTCAAAAACTTGCTTTTTAGCGATTTTTGAGGTATACTATAATTGTCTCCACAAGAGCCGCTTCGCAGTTTCGCTTGTGGGGTTAGCCGATAAAGGTAAACCTTAGGGAAACCTAAGGGTCGCAAAGTCACAGACCTAAAGCCGTCTAGACAAGCCGTAACCAGTAGTCAGCAGTTTTGCAGCACCATTTGGTTAGTTAGGCAGTTTAGGCAGCCATGGTAGTTGGACTGCCGTAAGTTCGAGAGAGGTGATGTAAGTGTCACCTTTATCGGCCGGCTTCTTAAGATAACACCCGAAAAATCCGGGTGTTTTTTTTGTCTCCGCCGAAGGCGGGGACAACCGCGCCGTAGCCCTACCATCTATTGACACCTTGCAGGGCGAAGGCGGGTGAATGATTTTCCTGTTTTCCTTGTAAAGTTTTAGGTTTTTGTTATAATATACGCAATACGGATTTTTTCGGGCGCGATAAATCGCGCCCCTACGGATGTGCTGACGATTGCTGCGGGCGCGATAAATCGCGCCCCTACAGATATGTCTGTAGGGGTCGGATTTATCCGACCCGTTTTGCAGGATTATAGGAGGAGTAAGATGTCAATATTTTGGTTAAAATTACGTATGTGGTCTGCTACGCCCTTCAATATAAATACGTTGGTAGGGCTTCGCAGCACCTATTAAATATAAATAGAGCAGACCATTCCTACGAAGCCATACCATTGTTTGGCTATTTGAATGGCGAAGTAGAATGAGGAGGTTGATTTTAAAATGTCTATTTTTTGGTTAAAATTACGTATGTGGCTTTTGATGGCAGTTTTATTCAGCATTGTTTACGGTATCATCGTTGCCGTGTCAGCTTCGTTAGGCATCGGGAACTTCTGGTTTTACCTGATCATTTCTATTGGGATGATGTTTATACAATACATGATTGGCCCGAAGATGGTGGAATGGTCCATGCGGGTAAAGTATGTCAGCGAAAAAGAAGAGCCTAATCTATACGCGATGCTCAAAGACCTGGCGACGCGCGCCGCAGTCCCTATGCCAAGAGTGGGTGTCGCGGATATTGAGATTCCTAACGCCTTTGCCTTTGGCAGGTGGAAGTCAGACGGGCGCATTTGCGTGACCAGAGGGATTATGCGCCTCCTTAATGAGGATGAACTACGCGCGGTCCTGGGCCATGAGATGACCCATTTAAAAAATAAAGATGTGCTTACCATTACTTTATTGTCGGTGATCCCGATAGTGCTTTATCGTATTGCTTTCAGCACGCTTTATTACGGCGGCGGAAGAAGGCGTGAGGGCGGCGGCAATGCTATGTTGATAGGAATAGCGGCTATGCTTTTTTATTTTATCACTAACCTCTTGGTGCTTTACGCGTCGAGAATCAGGGAGTATTTCGCGGATAGGGGTTCTGTGGCTTTAGGATGCGCGCCCAAACATTTAGCCACAGCGCTGTATAAATTAGTCTATGGCTCGGCAAGGGCGGATAAGGAATCCTTGAAGCAGGTGGAAGGATTAAAGGCATTCTTTATCAACGATCCTTCGGCGGCGTTAAATGAAATCCGTGAACTGCGCCAGCTGGATATTGACGGTTCAGGGATTATTGATGCTGACGAACTGGCAGCCTTAAGCGCCAAAAACGTGAACATCAGTTTTGGCCAACGCCTCATGGAAGTCATGAGCACGCATCCGAATATGGTCAAGAGGATAAAGCAGTTATCACTATATAAATAACAAAGAAACCGGAGAAAAGAAAAAATAAGGTTGTCATTACGAGGAGCCTTCGCTTGGTATGTCAGTGACGAAGTAATCTCGTATTTAAAAGCGAGATTGCTTCGTCGCCAGTACAAACGATAGCTCCTCGCAATGACAATAATTTTACATAAAAAACATGCTACCCACAAAATCCGGCCACTTTGACGAATTCGGCGGAAAGTTTGTTCCTGAAGTATTAATGTCTGCCTTGTCAGAGCTCGAGAATGAGTATCAAAAGGCAAAGAGGGACAAGAAATTTCTGGCTGAATTGAATTACTACCTCAAAAATTACTGCGGCAGGCCTACGCCGCTATATCTTGCCGAAAACCTAAGCCGCTCGCTCGGCGGAAAATTAAAGATCTATCTTAAGAGGGAAGACCTCTTGCATACCGGAGCGCACAAAATCAATAATACTATCGGACAAGCCCTGCTTGCTTTGCGGATGAAAAAGCCCCGCGTGATTGCCGAGACAGGCGCCGGCCAGCACGGTGTTGCCACGGCAACGGTCGCGGCAATGTTCGGCTTAAAATGCGATGTATTTATGGGTACGGAAGACATCCGGCGTCAGGAGCTTAATGTTTTTAGGATGAAATTGTTGGGGGCGCGGGTTATTCCGGTATCTAGCGGAAGCAAGACTTTAAAAGACGCGATGAATGAGGCTATCCGCGACTGGGCGACAAATGTTAAAGACACGCATTATATTATTGGTTCTGTTGCCGGGCCGCATCCGTACCCGATGATGGTCCGGAATTTTCAATCGGTAATCGGAAAAGAGGCAAGAGGGCAGTTTGTAAATATAGAAAAACGCCTTCCTGATTGCCTGGTTGCCTGTGTTGGCGGAGGAAGCAACGCTATGGGATTGTTTTATTCTTTTTTTAATGACCGCAAGGTTAAGTTTATCGGGGTAGAGGCCGCGGGCTTGGGGTTAAATACGCCGCATTACGCCGCTACTTTGAATAAAGGCCGCACTGGTGTTCTGCATGGATCGAAAAGTAAAGTTTTACAGGATAAAGACGGCCAGATTGCTATTGCTCATTCGATTGCTGCAGGCCTTGATTATCCGGGGGTTGGGCCGGAACACGCGTATTATCAAAAAATCAGGCGCGCGGAATATGTAGCAGTAACTGATAAACAGGCGCTTGAGGGTTTTCGTTTATTATCGGAAACTGAAGGGACCATCCCCGCGCTGGAATCAGCTCACGCGGTTGCGTACCTGAAAGTCTTAGCCGGGAAAATTAAATCCCGCCAAACTGTTATTATGTGTTTATCCGGAAGAGGCGATAAGGATGTTGGGATTGTCAGGGGAGCGTTGAAGCTTTAAACAAAGCCTCTCTATGTGTTATTGCGAGTTGTAGTGACAGCACAGTGTGCTGTCACTACAAAGATTGGCGACAAAGCCTCCTCTATTTAAAAAGCGAGATTGCGGAGCCTGTTGCGAGCGAAGCGAAGCAATCTCCTCGCAATGACGGTAAATTAGGGTATGTGAAGAAATACAATGCTTAACAGAATTGATTTAAAATTTAGGAAGCTCAAGAAAGAAAACAAAAAAGCCCTGATTGTCTACCTGACCTGTGGATATCCGAATCTTTCCACGACGGAGAAATTGGCCTTGGAATTGGATAGGCAGGGCGTTGATATTATCGAGTTGGGTGTGCCTTTTTCTGACCCGTTGGCTGACGGGCCGGTTATACAGGAAGCTTCGCATTACGCGTTGGGCCGCAATAAAATAAATCTGGCTAAAATATTTTCTTTAGTTAAACGTTTAAGGCGCAAGACGCAAATACCGATTTGCCTGATGGGTTATTACAACCCCATATTTTCTTATGGCGAAGAAAGATTTGTTGCCGATAGCGTCCAAAACGGCGTTGACGGCGTAATAATCCCGGATTTGCCTCCGGAAGAAGCCGGTGGCCTGATAGCCGCAGCCAATAAGAATAATTTTTCAACAATATTTCTCTTATCTCCGACCAGCTCGCCTCGGAGGGTAAAATTAATTTCCCAAAAATCAAAAGGCTTCATATA
>ERZ1292640.136-Hain-H43-02um-R1-136-length-58139-cov-8_pt1 | contig 58139 bp, 48 predicted proteins | sample MGYA00564404_ERZ1292640 | MGnify/ENA primary metagenome ERZ1292640 (study PRJEB36523, sample SAMEA6512636) | groundwater metagenome | collected 2019-01-08 | study: AquaDiva: Metagenomics assemblies of 32 groundwater samples | reverse complement strand
GGTGCGCCCTGTAGGGATTGAACCTACGACCTTTCGAATGTGAATCGAACGCTCTACCACTGAGCTAAGAGCGCGTTATATCTTTAATTTATTTATAAGTTTTTTATGCGAATAATCCAAAACATCGCGCAAAAATCTGTCAAACATACTTAAACGATAATTAAATTCTTCAGTTGTCAAAACGACATATCTTATGTCTTTCCCGACTTCTGCCTCCAAATTGCTTAAAAATCGTTCAAGTTTTTTTTGACTTATACCCTCGCCCACAACGACCAAGTCAATTCTAGACGATTCGCTGTTAATAAAAAGACCAGACAATATTACTAATTTTATTTTCCCGATTTTCTGTATGCCTATCCTTAAATTATCCTCGGAAGCGGGACTGGATTTGGATACTAAATTTTTTAATTCCGGATAAAACACAAAATCATGATTAACGCCGTAAGCGATTGCTTTTTTAATTTTAACTTTTTTTAGACCGTATTCTACTTTAATCTTAACCGTTTTTGTTTTGAAAAAATTTATATCGTTTAATTTTGCCACTTCTTTACGCGCATATCTTGCGCTAATATGTATTTTGGAAACCATATCCTCTATGGAAAAAAAAATACCGTCGTTCCTTAAAAATAATTTCAACAACCTTACTTTCATCGGCGAATCAAATAATTTTTCTAAAATTTGGTTTTCCATTTTTATCATCAGATAAATTGCATAGTAATTTTTCTGCTGAAAATTATTACACAACCGATCTTTAATTTATTTTTACGATACCTAACAAACAATTGATGCTTTTTCAACCACAATATTATTTTATCCTTTACCGGTAATAAAATCAACGGAATATTTATATTCAGCCGCCAACAAAAATGTTATAATATATTTATGCCAACTTTAATAAAATATGAGCCAAACACAAAACTGCTTGCGCGCGAATTTACACGCAATTTAAATAATTCCATTTGCAATGCTTTAATTTACAAACCAGTTAATATTGAAGAAATAAAACTGGGCGATTTATTTATTGTTGGCGAAATCAATCAAGACGCCGATTTAACGGTTGAAAATACCAATATAATCAACCGGATTTTCTCTCAAATAAAAAAAGAATATTATAGAGATTATAAAAGGGATTCACGAAAAAGTTTTGAAGAATCCGTTAAAAAGGCGAATACTTTTTTCGCGGAAATAGTTTCAGAAAAAAAATATTTCAATGTCCAAAATATCAATTTTATAATTGCCGCCTATTCAAATCAATTATTTCATTTTACCGCTTGCGGAAAAGCAAAAATATTTCTTATGCGCGCCGACGCTATTTTGGAAATAGAAAAAAAACTGTTTATTGAAAAAAAAATATACGCTCCGAAAATTTTTACCAATATCGCAACCGGCCGATTGGCAAAAGAAGATTTTTTAATACTCGCTACTTCCCTCTTTCCGGAATTATTTTCTCCCGCCGCCATAAAAACCGTCGTAGAAAACAATTCTTTTGAAAAAACTTGTGAATACATATTAGATACTTTACAAAAAGACAAAAAACAATCTTCCTACGGTCTTGTTGCTATAAAAGTGGCTACCGAAGAAAACATTCCAACCATTCGTTACTCCTATGAAGAATTAAAAAATGCGACAAATAGTTGTAATCCGAATCGTATCGGCATAATTGGCGCCATTGGAAATGTGACCGAAAAACAAAACATTAACAATGCCGATAATTATAAATCTAAAATATTATTTTTAAAAAACAGCGGCAATGATTTTTTTAAAAAACGACTGCCGAAAGTATCGCGCCGCATTAAAACAAAACTTTTAAATATCGGCAAACACTTAAAATATTTTTTCAAAAAACTTTTAATTCTAAAGGATACTGCTCTTAAATATTCGCGCAACGATGCAATCCACCGTAAAAAAACAACAATAATAGCAACACTTACAATCTTATTTATCGCAGCCGTTATAATTTACTTTTTAATGGAAAAATCAACAGTAATCATAAAATAAAAGTCCCCCACAGTATTGCGGGAGACTTTTATTTTATGATATTACTTACTTTAATTCCACCTTCCCTCCAGCTTCTTCAACTTTCTTTTTTATATCGTTTGCCTCATCTTTGGTCGCCCCCTCTTTAATCATTGACGGCGCGCTATCAACTAAATCTTTCGCATCCTTTAATCCCTTTCCGGTTATTTCGCGAACAACTTTTATTACCTGAATTTTTTGCGCTCCACAATCTTTTAATTCCACATTAAAAGATGTTTTTTCTTCTGCGCCTTCCGCGCCTCCGCTAACCGTCGCAGACGCAACTCCCATTGCCATAACCGGAGCCGCCGCAGACACGCCAAATTTTTTCTCAAGAATCTTAACAAGTTCCGAGAGTTCCAATACGCTCATTTTTTCAATTTGAGCAACTAAATCTTGAAATTTAGCGGGAATTTCCACTACTTCTTCTTTTTTTATTTCTTCAGCCATATTACGATAATTTTTCAACCTACTGTTGATCAGCCGAAGGCTGACAATTTTTCAACCTACCGTTGATCAGCCGAAGGCTGATAATTTAAGAAATATTATTTTTTTATTTTACTTAAAACAGTTAACAATCCCATTGTATTGCCATTTAAAACTCTGACGAATCCGCTCATAACCGCATTCATCGTTCCTGCCAATATACCCAAAAGTTCTTTGCGCGAAGGCAAATTCGCCAAATTTATAATCGCTTCCTTGCTAATAAAATTATTCATTAAAATTCCGCCCAGTAAACTCAATGACTTATTTGTCTTAGAAAATTTATAAAGCAACTTTGCCGGCATAATTTCATCATTATAACCAAAGGCTACGGCAATCTGACCGTCAAAATCTTTAACGGAAATATTTTCCAAACCGGATTCCCTCAGCGCTAAATCAATCAATGTCTTTTTTAACACCTTAAACTCAACACCTTCTTTTTTTAAATCCCGTCTTAATGCGAATAAATCTTTTACATTGATACCTTTGTAGTTTACAAAAGCAACGGATTTTTGCCTCTGTAATTTATCTTTTAAATTAACGACTATTTCTTTTTTTTGTTGTTTAGTCAACGACATAATCACGATACTGATATGCTAATTTATATAATACCAATGGAAATCAATATTCTTTAGTATGCTTGAATTAATAAAAAAACGACCGTAAAGCCGCGAAAACAATAACAGAAAAAACGATTGCTTAAACTGTTTTATTGCCTCCGCGGGTCTTATTGGCATCGCCCGCTTCTGCGGCTGTTTATTTTTTATTTATATCTTACATCTTAACAAAATGTAAAATTTTGTCAATAATAAAATGTATTTAACGCGGTAAAAAATACAAAATATTTTAAAACACCAACTCGCCCAGCGCGATTGTCTGATTCAAAATATTAGGTTCTTCCAATTCAAATTCTCGCGATTCAAACGGGAAATAACCGTCTTTGGAAACTTTTAAATAATATCTGCCTTTTGGCAGCAAAAAAGCGTATTCTCCCGAATCACCAGTGACTTGCGGATTTTTTTGCCCGTAAACGCCGGCCGGCCAAAGTTCAAATAATTTTTTTTGGTCATTGAAATAATAAAGTTCCGCTTTGGCTTTGCTAAGCCGAATTTGACCTTTCGGATGAGAATAATAAACCCATCCTTTTATCTTAACGACCATCAAATTTAAAATCTCTTTATTTTCGTTGTTTTGATATTCAATGGTTGTTTTTAATTCGTATTCGCCGGCGAAAGCGGGAGAAACCATAATTGTCTCCCAAATCCCATTGTTATTTTTATTATAATAATATTCGCCGAATTTCGCTTTGTTTTCTTCAAATTCAACGAATTCCTTGGCCATTGCCTTATTGATTAACGAAGAATGTTTTTCACGATTATTCAATTTGTCAAAATCTTTCAAAGCCATTTTCTGCAGATAAATTTCCGTTTTAACGGATTTTACCGTTTCATTTTTTTCCGGTTTAATAAAACTTTTCACATTCAATCCCGTTAAACTGACAATGCCGCCTTCTTTCTGCGACAGTTCTATGCCGCCGAAACGGGATTTCAGGATAATATTTTCCTCTTTTACGGCAATATCGGGAGAAATGACAGACGGCTTCGGTTCTGCGGCAATATCGGGCCAGGGGGATTTCCCTAAACCGATTATTTTCCCGCCAACGCCGCTAATTCGTAAAACAGCCAATTTACCGATGTTTTTGCTTAAATTAAAAACACCTTTCGCTGACATTAACGATCCTTCTCCCATGGCATAACCTAAATCCTTAACAAGAAACGCAGGCTCCCTAACAACGGCTACGGCAAAAAGTTTAATGTTACTCGAAATTTCTTTTAATTCTTCGCCAAAATATTTAAATGCCGAAAGGGATTTTTTGAAACTTTCATTTACGACGAATTGAGTTTTCGCGATTTGATAATAATTTTCTTTTTCTATTTTCTTTAATACGCTATCGGGTGATTTTGACGCAACGAATAAATCCGGCAATATTTCCCTGATTTGTTCAATCGTCGGCATTGGTTTTATGTCTTTCGGAATGATTATTTCCAACGGTTTTATTTCCTTTGGAAATTCCGAAACAAACGGCTTTGGTTTTAAGAATTCCGCTATTTTTTCAATCAGCGGTTTTTCTGTTTCTTTCGGCGGGATTATTTCCGATGTTGGTTTTTCCGCGGAAGGTTCCGGTTTAGAAACTGGCGACGGCTCGCTTGTCGGCGTTGTTGGCGTACCGCTTGAAACAACCGTTTCTCCGCCGCTGCCCGAAACCAGTCCGACGCCGCCCGCGTTAGGCGTATTCTCATCGGTATCAGTTAAAGAGCTGCATCCCAAATCATTGGGATAATCAATGGCCCCGTTGCCATTGTCGTCCAAAGAATTGTTACAAGCCGGCCTGGCGCTTCTCGGCAGCCAATCAGTTCTGACTTTATAATTCCCGTTAAAAATTATCCAGCCGATATTTTCACCCAAAGCCGAGCCGGTAAATTCGCCCGAGGAATTGATGATTACTCCGCCGTTAGCCGGATTGAACTTTATATAACCGACATTTTCTCCCCACCCGTAGCCGGACAGATTTCCTTGACCATCATTTGTCACGGCGCCTAAATATATCCAGCCGACAGTTTCGCTTAAAGCATAACCGGACAAACCAGAGTCCGTGATATGAACGCTGCCGTTGCTCGTTCCGAAGTTTATCCAGCCGGTATTCTCCGACCACGCGTATTTATAGGTTGAATCAATTATGCCGTCGGTGGATGAAGCAAAGGCGGACTTATTAAAAAACGCAAAAAATCCACTTATGATAAGTGTTAACAATAAAACATAAATTAAATTTTTGGTTAACATTCCTTTGCTCATAAATACTGATTTCAGTATACCATATTTTTTACATAATTCGCTAATAATTACACTCAAATATTAACATTGTTTACAAAAAATTGAACCCGACTCTCTGTTTCCAAAAACAACGACTTCATCAGGGTTGTCTTGCCGGCTTGTCTTAGACCATAAATTATTACTACCCTTCGCTCCCCCTTAATTGCCTCCGCCGGCTATGCGGGCATTGTTCTGGTTGTTCTGCTCGGAAAGCCATTGTCCCGCCAATATCTTTTTTCACCAGCCAATCCTCGCCGAAACTTGGTATGGCTGGCTATCTTTAATTCTAGAAATATTATTCTAGAGAGCGGGACTGTAATTCCCTTTTCTGCTCGCTCTCCGCAACCTTAATTAGCGGGGACTCTGGCAGGAACAGACGGACAATTTTGTTTCTCCGCCCATTTCCGCCAGCCTCCCAGCTGTTTTCCAATCTCTTCCAGTTTTTTATTGAATATTTCCAATTGCCCGCCACTAATGATTTTTAAATCAAAGGCGAGTCTTAGATGGATTCTTAGCTCTTCTTTTTTATAATCTATAAGCGTTATTCCGGACAACTTATCCTTTCCTTGCGCCTCGTTGGTTTTCATAACCAAATCCAATATTTCGTGGGTAATATTTTTTAGCCGTTCACCTAGCGTGTATTTATGTTCTTTGCTGAAATTTTTAGTTGCCTTATAAATTTCCAGCGTAAGACCATATGCCGATTGAAATATTGAAGTGTGTTCAAAACGAGACATATTAAAAAACAAATTTTCAAAAATTGATTTTATTTCTATAGTATACCCTTTTATTAATCATTTTTTAATCTTTTTCCGCTTTCAGGTTTCTGTAAAAAATTCTTTTTTGACACAACCGACCTGCCCAATTCTTTTTCAAGTTCTTTTCTAGCGATACCTGCTATTTTCCCGCCTCTGTTCGCATCTGACTTAAGCTTTGCCACACCTTTAGATTTTTCCTGACGGTGAATTTCTACCGTTGATCTTTCACCGAGCATATTGAAAATAAGTTCAAAATCATCCATATGGTCTCGTAAATTTTCCCTTTTTAATCCTTTTAATTTTTTGTATTCGCTTGGAGTAACGCCAAAAGTGGCTTTGGAAATTTCTGCGGTCAAAATTTCATATTCTCTTTCTTCTTTGGCCCCGCGCTTTTTCCATTCATCTGTCAGTTCTTCGCGGATAGCAATGCCTCGCATTCTTTTTTCTATCCAATCATCGCTATAACCTTTGAGTTTATAAAGCATTCTAGTGCGCTTGGTAGCTAATTCCGGGTTTTCAATTTCTTGCACTCGTTCATAACCCACTTTTGCTAGCCAGCGTTTAAACGGCTCTGCTTTTGGCGAAGGGATTGATTGAATGATACGGAAAATTCCTTCGGTATTGGCGCAATTAAGCATTTGCGGACCACCTGCTGTCGGAATAGAAAGGGGGGTGGCAATTTGCCCCCACCCTTTGGAAAGTTCTTCATCTCGACGGCGCATATCCTTAATATATCCATCTGGCTGAACAGAGTCGGTCAATACTGCAATAACATCATTTATCACAAACCACCATTCACTTCTATGAAGTGTCTTCCTTATTTTCTTTCCCCTAAATAATGCTATTTTTGTTGTTTCCATATTTTTTTCGAAAAATCAAATCATCAAATGACAAAAATCATCAAATTTTCAGAGGGAATACTTAGGGACGAAATACCGCTCTGAACCTGTAGTCACTGTAGACATAATTGTTAACGAAGTTGGAACAGGCGAAAGTGCCGGCTACGCGGGCATTGTACTGGTTGTTCTGCTCGGAAAGCCATTCCCAGTTTCCATTATTAGCCAAATCTAAGAATTCGTCAGTTCTGCCGACTTGCCCGCCGTAATTGCCGTAGGTTTTATCTGCCGTGTATGTTCCAGTGGTACTTTCATAATTAGACCCGCCGTCTTTGTAACCGCAAAAACCGAAAAAGTCGCTAGCTGTAGGAAGCTTAGTACCTTTCCAGTTATTCAGAACTTCCGACGTTAAAGGGCCGTTGTTGCCGTTTAGCTGGGTGTCATCATTGCCGTCAACATCGGTCGTCGGATTATAACTCGCGTGAGGAATAAGATAGATGATTGCAAATGTAGAGCCGACACCAGGCGTTCCACCTGTCCAACTGTCCGCCGTAATCACTGTCGCGGTATTGGATTCAATTCGACCATAGCCACCCGAACCTGTACCGCCGGTAATTAAAACTTTTTGCCCGACCCATGCGTTAGTGTTTAGAGAAAGCGAAGAATCGGTGATGGTGGTCGCATCCGCCGCGGTGGCTGTGCCGGTTTTGACCGCGCGACTCGCTTCAGTGGGAAGCAAATCTCTCGTCCCGTCATAACAATCTGTTGTGGCTAGTGCTATAGCGCCAGCGCCGACTTGGGCGGATGTCGGAAACGAGCCCCAACTCGGCGCGCCACTGGGGAAACTGCCGGTACATGTCCAGTCGCCTATCCAAGAATTGTCGTATAAAGCGAAACCGTCGTCCTTAACCGAAAAGACGGAAGTCGCGTTCGGCGTTCCGCAATTTGAGGCGTAGGCGGAAGATAACCACGAGCCATATACCGTGATGGTATCCGTTGTATTTGATTTGACGATGCCCCAACAGTTGATAGCAGCGCCGGCAGTGATATCAACGACCATATCCGCGTAAGCGTTAGTTGTCCAACCCGCGCCTGTTTTGATGATTGTATTTGACGAAGAGGTTGCCGTCGCGGTTTGGGCGACTATAGGAGTCGTCCCGATTTGCTCGGCGCCGTTCCAAGACGAAGATGTGACGGTGGAAGCGCGAACGCAAACACCGTCCTCCGGATCGGTCGTGTCGCCGTCGCCGTTGCCGTCTTCAAACCAGTACCATGTCGGATTTTGCGCGTCGCAAGTAGCTTGAGTGATGGCGGCGCCGGACCAGCCCGTCCCCGGATAGCCGGAATAAGCGCCGGTGACTCCGAATATATTAATGCTTTTTTTAATATTCCCCGTGGCTAAATCCGCGTCGCCTGCTAAAGTGCCGCCGCTGTAATAACCGGTGGCGACCGATTGATTAGCGGCTCCGGCAGTTAAACTAAAAATACCATTATTAGCCATTGCGCCGGTTTGCAAAATCCAATCGGTTTGAGAATCGCCGAAAAATGTCTTGCCGCTTAACACATCGGTTGTCGTGGCAGTACCGCCCGAAGGAGCGAGCGCGCCAACAACGCCCAGATAGCTTGTGCCGAGTTTAACCGTATTGGCAAGGATAGTGGGAATAGCGTTATAAATCTCGGATAATGTGCGACCCGCGCCAATTAAAGAATCGTTAAAAGCAAAAGAATGTCCGGCTTCGGTGGAAGTAGCATTAGTGACAAGCCGCGTATAAATCTCCGACAAAGTGTAAAAGTAGGCTGTTGGCGTTCCGCTGGGCGGAGTGATGGTGCCGGCTCGCGCGATTCCGTAAATTATCAAAACGGAAATAAAAACGGTTAATATTCCTTTTGAAAAACCTGCCAAATGTTTCCGCGAGTATTTTCGCGAAAGTTTTTTAATTATTCCTCTAAAAAGTTTGTGTTTTTTCATAATACTAAAAAACGCCGTCAAAAAACAGCATTTTTAAAATATTATTGCTTATTAACGATAAAACAGAATAAACATTGTTTACTCTCTCTCAAATCGAAAAACTTAAATAAATTCATAGACGATATTTTATTTTTTTCTTTATTTATTCGTTCCGCATATCCTTATTATACCAGCAACGGAAATATTGTAAACAATACATGTATGTGGCATTATGCACAACACAGCAACGCAACTTATTCAGCTTCATTTGTTTTTAGCTCGTTTTAAGCCGATAGCGTCAAATGTTTTTCTATTCGTTCCACTCTGACTTCCAAAGATTCCAGTTTTTCCACATCGGCTTTTTCGGTTAAAACTGTTCTAAGTTCGTTGATTTCATCTTTAATGGAGACGATTTCTTTTTCAATATTCATCAACCGTCCGTTTATTTCAACTATATCAGATTTCATTTCCACTATGTCGGATTTTATTTCAACTATGTCAGATTTTATTTCAACTATGTCAGATTTTATACTATTCGTTTCCGATTTCATTTCACCCATTTCTAATTTTATGCCAGAAATATCTTCTTTTATAAATACGACTTCTTTAAAAGTATTATCTCCCTTAATCCTAACATCCTCTAACACTTCCGCGATTACTTTTATATTGCTATTCACATCTTCAAGCAAAACAGCCACATAATCTTTTTCGCGTTGCGTCATTTTTTTCAGCGGCAATTTTAATTTTTTGATTTTAATTTTCTTGTTCTTCATAACAACTATATTATAGTATATCAAAACAAACTGCGCAACGCACATATTTACTCTAAATCACAAATACCGCCGCGGTAACGACGGAAGTCCAAAGCCCATTTTTATCTCCGGTAGCCGACTGAGTAATATTGGATGTTTTAATAATTTTCCCGCTCATTTTATAAATCTGCTCCCGTTCGTCCCAACTTTGCGATTGATTAAAATCAATGCCTAATGTTGTCGCAAGCATTGAAGCGGCGAGGTCTTCGGAATATTCACCGGCTTTTTCATCCGTTTCGCCAAAAGAATGATGTTCGCTCAAATAACCGTAAGCGTTATTGTCTGCGGGCAACGCCAATCCGACAGAAGACGCTATGAGCCGATTCGGTTCATTGGTAGCATTCCTGCTCATCACGCAATAAACTATCTGACCATGATTAAACATTTTTAAACCATCCTCAATAGAAACCTTCTTGCATCCGGGCGGAAAAATACTGGAAACTGTCACTAAATTAAACGGGGCTATCCCCGCCTTGCGAAGCGCCATTTCAAAAGAAGTCAACTGTTCTTTATGAACGCCCGCGCCTTTGGTAAAAAATACATATCTTGGAACCATAAATAAATAAAAAATTAAAAATCAAAAATAAAAATGATCGTAAATATCTCCCAAAGAGAGACGATTTAAAATATAAAAATATCTGTCAAAAATTCGCTTTGCGAATTTTTGACGCTTAAATTTTTCATTTTGATTTTTACATTTTAATTTTAACCTATAATTACTTTAAATATTTTGCTTTAGCTCTGCCGTGTTCGTTAAGTGTTTTGGAAAAAACCGTTTCACCGTTCGGCTTGGAAAGATAATACCAAAAATCGCTTAATTGCGGATATATCGCGGCAATAATGCTTTCTAATCCGGGATTAGAAATCGGACCCGCGGGCAAACCGGCATATACATAAGTATTATATGGCGATTGAATTTTTAAATCTTCAAAAGTTACATAGCCGTTTTTCTTTCCCGAAGCATAAATAACGGTAGCATCCGCTTGTAAAAGCATACCGACACCCAACCGTTTCCATAAAATTCCGGAAACTATTTTTTTATCTTCATTTGTTCTAACTTCCTTTTCAATTATAGACGCCATAATAATAATATCAAAGATGCTTTTTCCCTGCCTGTTTATTTCCAATAACAAATCAGCTGATGTTTTTTTGTCAAAATTTCCCAGCATCTTTTCAACAATCTCCCGCGATGACCACGATTTATTAAAATTATAAGTGTCTGGAAATAAAAATCCTTCCAAATTGACGGCGTTTATATTGCGCAAAAACAAAAAACGCGATCCGAAAAAAATCGGCTTGAATTGGCTTAAATTTATATTTTCAAATCCCTTTTGCGCAAGTCGTTCTTCTATGTCTTTCATGGTGAAACCTTCGGGAAAGGTCACTTCTATTTCGTTGGAAACAATATCTCCTTCGCTGAATTTTTGTGCCATATCTTTTATGCTCATTTTCGGAGAAATTAAATATTCGCCCGCCTGCATTTTTGTTCCGAGATTTTGAAACCAAATATGCGCTTCAAAATAAAAAGCGCCGCGGATCAAATTTTCTTTTTCCAAATTAACGGCGATTTCATTTACCCCATCGCCTTTTTCTATTTTAAAAAAACTATTTTCTCCGCTATCGCTTAAAGAATTATTTATCTGATAACGCAAAAAACCGTAACCGCCGAATGTTATAACAAAAAATGCCACCAATGCGATGGCTATAAAAATAAATAATTTTAATCTAAAAATACCGTATAAATTCATTATTATTTAATAATTTTACTATGAAGAATTTTATTAGCCGCGACTAATGTCGGAGATTGAAAATTCCATTTTTTGCCAAAAATATCGCTAATTTTCGCGCCGGCTTCGGAAATAATAATAACGCCGGCCGCCACATCCCATAACTTACAACCCAACGACACGTAAGCATCGCCGCGACCAGCCGCGACATAAGCTAATCCAAGCGCCGCCGAACCGATCGCCCGCGCCTTTACGAAACCATTGTCAGAAAAAGTTTTTAATACACCAAGAGTTTCGGCGTTAATTCCGTTCCATGCCATCATAACTCTGGATAGCATTGGTTTAAAAACCTTAGAAACAACAATTTTTTTGTTATTAAGAAAAGCGCCGTCGCCTTTTTCCGCAAAAAATAATTCATTATGAATAGGATTGTAAATAACGCCGGCCAATATTTGATTCGCACGCGCCACGGCTATGGAAACGCAAAAAAACGGGATCTCCATTGTAAAATTACTAGTTCCATCTAATGGATCAATGATCCATAAATAATCGCTTTGGCGATTGTGATTGCCATCTTCTTCCGACAATATATTATGTGATGGAAATTTTTTTCGTATCGCGGAAATTATATGTTTTTCCGAAGCGTAATCCGCCTCGGTTACCGGATCGCCGAACTTATCTTTGAATTTTATATCGCGGATTTTCCCAAATTTTTTGCGCAAAATTTCACCGGCTTCCACGGCGATTTTTATTATAAAATTTTTAAACTTTATTTCTTTTGGCATATTAATGATTTTATTATAACAACTATGGATTTTTTTTACAAATAAAAAGTCCTCCGCAATATTGCGAAGAACTTAAAAATCATCTCTACTCCTCCGCTATACTATATCCGTGGAGACGACTCTTTAAATCTTCCAACTCCTGCCACATTTCTTTTGGCAGACGCTTTCCGAATATCTCAAAAAATTTCTTTATTTCTTCAATTTCCGTTTGCCACTCAGTCGGCTGAACAAAAAACACTTCTTCTATTTTTTCCCGCGATATGATTCCGTCGCTTAAATCATCTAAATATGGCATTAATCCAAGAGCGCCTTCTTGAGCTTGGATACGATTATCCACTCTGTCTGTTATCCATTTAAGAATATGGATATTTTGACCGAATCCCGGCCATAAAAAATTACCGTTTTTATCGCTTCTAAACCAATTGACTGAAAATATTTTCGGCGGCCGCAATAATTTTTCTCCGATCCCCAACCAGTGATTTAAATAATCACCGATATTGTATCCGCAAAATGGCAACATCGCCATTGGATCGCGCCGCAAGACTCCCGTTTTACCAATAGCGGCGGCGGTAGTTTCTGAACCCATTTGCGCCCCCAGAAAAACGCCATGTTGCCAATTAAAACTTTCCGTTACTAAAGGAATAAGTTTACCGCGTCTACCGCCAAAAATAATAGCGGAAATCGGAACGCCTTCGGGATTATCAAATTGCGCGGACAATGTCGGCGCGTTGTAAATAGAAACGGCAAAACGCGAATTGGGATGAGCGGCTTTCGTTCCCGACGCTTTATCCAAAAAATTACCCTGCCAGTCAAATAAATTTTTTGGCACAAAATCATCAAGCCCTTCCCACCACGGTTCATTAGTATCCGCATTTAAAGCAGTATTGGTAAATAATGTAGGAAAAAATAAACCGCGTTTCAATGTTTTAATCATATTGGGGTTTGTCTTTAAAGAAGTGCCTGGGGCTACTCCAAAAAATCCGTTTTCGGGATTAATTGCCCAAAGCCGACCATCGGAACCAATATGCATCCATGCGATATCATCTCCCACTGTCCAAATTTTGTAACCGGGAAGTTGAGATTCAAGCATTGCCAAGTTAGTCTTACCGCAAGCGCTCGGAAAAGCGGCGGCAATATAGATTATCTTTCCATTAGGATTCTCAATGCCAATAATAAGCATATGCTCGGCAAGCCACCCTTCCTGATATCCCTGCCAAGAAGCTAACCGCAAGGCAAAACATTTTTTGCCCAAAAGAGCGTTTCCGCCGTATCCCGAACCAATACTCCAAACTAAATTTTCTTCCGGAAAATGCATAACAAAACGTTTGTTAGGATCAAGATCGCCCAACGAATGCAGTCCTTTGGCAAAATTTTCAGAATTTCCTATTTTTTCCAAAGCGATTTTCCCCAGTCGCGTCATTATCCTCATACTTAACGCGACATAAACACTATCGGTAATCTGAACGCAAGATTTCGCGTAAGGCGATCCTTGATGTCCCATAAGATACGGTAAAACATACATCGTTCTGTTGTTCATACATCCACGAGAAAGTTCTTTAAGCTTTTCTTTCGCTTCAACTATATTCATCCAGTTATTATTCGGACCGGCGATTTCTTTATTAGTATGGCAAACGTAAGTAAGATGCTCTGTTCTGGCAGTGTCATTGGGATGACTGCGAGAAAGATATGAATTAGGCCACAAAGAATGATTCAATTTGCGAAGAACCGGCTGATCGTTTATTTTTTCCTCAAAAAGCCCCACTTTCACGAGCCGACGCGCTTCTTCTTCGGAACCATCGCACCAATAAATTTTGCGGGGATTAAAAAGACTCGCCCATTCTTCCACCCATTTTTCTATTGGTATCATATTTCGCTCCTTTCATAAATAATTTGCTATTTTATTTTGAAAAAACTTTTATTATATTACAATGTGTCCAAAAATCAGACATTTATAAAATACTAACCTGATGAAATAATTCAGTCAATAGCAATGTCCTTTATTTTTTAAAAATAAAAAGTCCTCCGCAATACTGCGAAAGACTTTACTCTAATTACTTCTCCACGGCAAATTAACGATTTTACAAAGCCTTAAACAAAGTTTCATAATATCTTTACTTGTCAATTTATCCGCTAAAACGATTTTTTTATCTAACGGATGAATTCGCTGATCAAAATCAACTTCGCTGTAAATAATCTGTTTTTTTGGATTAAAACAAACTTTCACTTTAGCCGATCCGTAATCAACGACTTTATCTTTATGATTTTCAAAAACGGTATCTTTCAAAAAAGCTCCGGTCATTACGCCTAAAATAGTCCGACCAAAAATACTTACGCTTACCGCCGCCGCCTCGTGAAAATTAGCAACATACACCAATGAAAGTTCCAGGTAATTCTTGAATTTCTGTTCCGAGAAAAAAGCTGCCACTTCCTGAATTCTATGCGATTTAGTCAATGTTCTGGCTTTATGAGGATGTTTCAATCCTATCGGCACGCCATTTATCTCCACAATATTATTTTCCCCTACGCCTATTATTTTCTCTTCAATAATGCCGTCAACCGTAGCAATGTTTGACTTTAAACTATTCTTTTCGCATATACCAATTATGCTTTTCATCAACAATGACTTTAATTGATTATGCAAAATACTTAATGGCAAAGCGCTCTTAGCGTAATTTTCCCAAAGATCATGATTTCCAGTATTGATAACCACATTAATTAAGCATTTATCTATGACAATAGAAGCTACTAAATTATTTTTATCTTTCATCCGCTCAAAACGCTTTTCAAAAATTTCCCATAAAATTTTGTAAATGATGTGAGCCGCTATAATTTCCTGCTTATCATAACCAATGGCAATGGGAAGCAATTCCCCAGTATACTCGTTATTATGCGCTAAACCCAAAATCGTGTCGCCGTTAAATATCAAAGCATCGGAATCAATAGCGTTAGCCGGCAAATATTTTAATGCCGTGAAATAAAGGGACTTAAGCGCTCCCACATGAAAACAAGAAAGAACGGTATGCTCTACCACGTTGCTGTCTTTCAAAAAATCATCAAGAGTAATACTCGCCTGTTGCACTAAACTTTCATTTATAGAATACCGGTTTGACTCCTTGTCCCACACAATGATACCTTTATTTTCCAACTCGCTAAGCATTTTTTTAATATCGTTTTCGTTTATGAAACCCTGCCCATTGCTATTGATGCGGAACATCAATGTCTTGAAACTGGCTGAACTGGGCTTTAGAGCGTTAATGATTCTTTTTTCCTGATCGGAAACATTATTGGCGATGGCGATCTCGCGTTCATTGAAAATTACCGAACGAAAATCATAATACCTCTTACGGTCTATATTCAGTTTTCCTTCGCTATTTTTTGATATCTTCATCAACAAACAACCGACAGTACTTTCCGTAGATTGTTGTTCAATAATTTTATGCAATGTCGGGATAGCGAATGAATACACGCCTTTATAAGAAGGTAATTGAGCGCCAATCCCGCAACAACCGACTAAAATCAGTGAAGGCGGAGGCGAAAAAGTTCTCTGAACAAAAGAATCAATCAATCTCTGCATAAATCCCGTGATTACCTTGTAAAACCACGGCTTTTTGCGCGGAACAATTACACGCATCTCTTGCATATCCGATATGTTTATGGGAATTTTAGCTTCAGAATCGTTAATAAGCCTTATATCATTACGCATTTCCTGCAATTTTCTTAAAATTTCCATACCTATCGGACGATCGTAAACTTCGTCCATCACGATATGGCAATTAATTCCTATTTTGGTTAAAAAATCATCAAAAGACAATGCCATATCCATAATGAAATCATTTTCTATTTCTTTTTTTTCTTCATCGTTGAATTTTATTTTTTTGCCACGCGAAGCCGTTTCGTTATATTTTTTGATTAAATCTTTTTTTTCTTTTATCCGCTTCTTTAAATCATTTTCCAAGGAACGCCCGGCCAATGTATTGCCGGCGAAAATAAAAGCGTTAACTTTATTTTCTTTCGCGATATCCTGAACTAAATTAATAAGATATTTTCTGCTATGATGCGGAAAATTTATCCCCGATAAAGCAACAAACGAGAACGATTTAGAAAAACCATTTTCCATAAACATACTCCTCTCTTCCTGAAAATTAATTTTTTAAATAACTTTAAGATATTTTACCAAACTAAAAAAAATTACACAATCTTTACAAATACAAAAATATATTTTAAATACTTAAAAGGACCGAAATTTTTTCCGGCCCCTATTTTTTTAATCTCTATATTCTATATATATTTTTTATAATGTACTCAGTTCTATCCAGAACCTCCATCTTAAATAAAACTTCTTCCGTTTCATCATTAAAAACCAACTCATATTTCGCTTGTATCATCGGAAGAAATGATTTAATCACGCGATTGAGATCTATCGGTGAACTATATAAAACCATGTCCGCCGGCGTAACTTTTATGGTTCTTTCTAACGCTTCTATGTCTTCCGTGCTATATCCCATACATGGAAGTATTTTTGTATCCCACAGATGAGGATATTTATCAAAAACTTTTCTTAATGGTTCGTCCAGATAAGGCCGCGGGTCAGCCAATACGGCATCGTATTTTTTGGCGGCTAAAACTGCCGCGCCATACGACATACCACCGTGAGTAACAGTCGGTCCATCTTCAATAGCTATAACATACTTGCCTTTTAAAGATTCTGGGGATTCCACCGTTATTTCCATATCGGTTTTGCAAACCAAAACATATTGTGATTTTTTATTTTTATCTATATTTTTCAATAAACTTTCAACATCGCGCGGATTAGCGCTTCCCGTTTTGTTAATTAAAACAATATCCGCGTTTTTTAAATTCCAAAATCCATGCGGATAATCTACTTCATCGCCCGCTCTGTGCGAATCGGTAATGGTTATCCAAAGATCGGGTTTAAAAAATGGCAAATCATTATTCCCACCATCCCAAATAATAACATCGCTTTCGCTTTCGGCTAAACGCAAAATTTTTTCATAATCAACGCCGGCATACACTACGAAACCGGCCTTGATGATCGGTTCATACTCTTCTCTTTCTTCAAATGTACACTTATATTTTTCCAGATCCTCATATGATGCGAATCTTTGCGCATCATTAGTCGGGATAAAATCTCCGTAAGGCATCGGGTGTCTGACAATAACTGGATTAAATCCCCTATCTTTTAAATGTCGCGCGATATAACGAGTAACAGGACTTTTACCGCAACCAGTCCTGACAGCGGTTACGGCAATTACCGGATGACTACTTTCAATTACTACTTCTTTATAATATTCCTCCGTTGGCGCTATAAATATCGCGCCGTGTGATTCTATCCGATTTTTCATCAAAGATATTTCCATCTCAGAAATATCGCTATAAGCCAACTCAACAAAAACTTCTTTCGTGTCAGCTTTCTTCCATTCATTGATAATCAACTCTTCCAATTTGTCTATTGAATAAATAGGAATGCCTTCCGGATAATACTGCCCCGCGAGTCTCTCTGGAAAAATCCTATTATCAATGCCTGGAATCTGCGTCACAACAAACGCCACGACTTTATAAAAGGAAAGGTGCTTGTAAAAGCGTAAAAAATTAAAAAAATCCCTGCCTCCGGCTCCCAAAACAATAAACTTATAATATTTTTTTCCATTTTCCATATACAACCTCCTTTTTTTCAAAAAACTCTGTAAAAAACCGTTTATTTAATATATCATAAATTGAACTAAAAAGCAATTGACCGTATGAAAAAAAAGATTATCATAAAGCAACTGGATGTTTTTTGAAAATTAACATTTTTATTCAAAGGGGAGAAAATATGCTTGAAAAAATCGGCAAAACGACAAAGATACTTGTTGCAATGATAACCATATCCCTAAGTTTATCTTTCGCGGTCAACGCGCAAAATCTTCCATTCTCAGATTTTCAAAAACAAGAATACGAAAATAATGAAAATCATTACAATCAACAAAAAACGCCTCAACTTCAGCCCTACCTGGATGCCATAGTCAAAGCTCTTGAATATATGACACTTAAACATCATAAAATAAATAATTCCGACATCACTACCGAAGAACTTGCTAAAACATTACTGACAACGGCGCTAAAAAATATGGCAGCTGAAGATAAATACGGCATAGCGCTGACTCCGGAAGAATGGAAAATTTTTTCAAACCAGCAAACCGAATCTTATTTTGGCATCGGCGTCGCAATCAGTCAAATTGAAAAATGGACGCCAAAAAGCAATGAAATATTGCCTATCGCAAAAAACGAAAGCATTTTAAAAAAATATGAAAACACTTTGATAGGAATGCGACTAACCGCTCCAAACGGTAAAATTCTGGAAACCATAAATATGGAAAAAATTCCAATAGGTAGCGAACTTACCACTAAAACAAAAATTGATAATTGCAATATACGAGAAGAAAAATTTATTCGGGAGAGAAATTACGCCGAAATTAAAATGATTATTCCGGAAAGTCCGGCCGAAAAAACAGAACTACTCAAAGAAGATGATATTATTTTAAAAATTAACGGCAAAAATACGAAAGAATTCAATGTTTTTCAAAATGTATCTAATATAAAAAATGCCGCGCAAAACCAAGGCAATGTTGAATTATTAATTCGACGCGGCGATATGGAATTTTTAGTGAAAATAAAAGGCGAAAAAATCAATACAAGTAAAGCAACTACTGAAACAAAAATAATTAATAATATCGGATATATAAAAATAATGGACTTTAACAACTATAATATTGCTCAAACGGTACAAGAAATTCTTCGCAATTTTTCGGACAAGAAAATAAAAAATATTGTAATTGATCTTCGCGATAATCCCGGAGGATTATTAGATCAAGTGTTAGATATCGCCAATTACTTCGTTGAAGTAAATGAAAAGTTGATACAACAAATTACCAATAATCGGAAAATTACGACAAAATCATATTACAATCCGCTATTTCGCGGAAAAATTATCGTTTTAGTGAACAAGGAGTCAGCTTCAGCGTCTGAAATTTTAAGCGGTATTTTACAAAAACACGATCTCGCTAAAATTTTCGGTGAAACAACCTTCGGTAAAGGAACAGTGCAAAGACCGTTTAAACTACCCGATAATGACGCCATTGCTGTTATATACTTTACTATAGCGGAATATCAAATTTGGGATCCAAAGATTAAACAATATATCAAAATTGACGGAAAGGGCATTCAGCCGGATATAAAATGCGACACAAACCTATCATTTGAAGAAATATTAAAATTACCGGAAACGCAAAAATACTTCCAATAAAAAACAAAAGCCATCTGCCGTAGGCAGATGGCTTTTTATAATTATATTTTATATAATGTCCCGACAATAAAATTATCAAAAGTCAATATTTGTTTATTTGCAAAAAATTTGATAGTATTAAGGGAAATTAAAAAAATATAAAAACAATAAATATGAGTAATGATTTGCAACTATCCGAATCAATAAAACTTCCTCCCCAGAACATTGAAGCCGAACAATCGGTGCTCGGTTCACTGATGTTGGACAAAGACGCTGTTCTAAAAATAGCCGACACTTTAAGATCGGATGATTTCTACAGAGGCGCGCATAAGATCATATATGAAGCAATGTTGGAACTCTATGAAGCGCGCGAACCGATAGATATGTTGAGTTTATCAAACCGTTTAGAAGAAAAAAAACAACTTGAAATGATCGGTGGAATAACTTATTTAACAACAATAGTAAACAGCGTGCCAACCGCAAGTCATATAACGCACTATGCCGATATAGTTAGAAAAAAAAATATTTTAAGAAATCTCATAAGCGCTTCCTCTGAAATATCCAGTATGAGTTATGACGAAAGAAACGATTTGGAAACCATTCTAAACGAAGCAGAAAAAAGAATTTTCAATATAGCGCAAAAAACAACACGACAATTATTTTTACCGATGAAAACGGCTTTAGAGGAGGCCTTTGGCCGTATTGATCGTTTACATAAAGACGGGGGAGCTCTTCGCGGACTATCCACGGGTTTCGCTGATTTAGATAACTACCTCGGCGGGTTGCAACGAGCGGATTTAATCATTTTGGCCGCCCGTCCAAGTTTAGGAAAAACAAGTTTAGCCCTTAATATCGCGGCAAACGCCGCTATAAAAGAAAAAGCTTCAGTCGGCGTATTCAGTTTAGAAATGTCCAACGATCAAATAGTTGACCGTTTAATCGCCGCTCAAGCCAATATTGATCTATATAGATTACGCACCGGAAAATTATCTTCCGAAGGAGAAGATAACGATTTTTTCCGCATACAAGAAGCGATGGGAGTTTTGTCGGAAGCGCCGATATTCATTGACGATGCGGCATCAAGTACTATTACTCAAATGAGAACTATGGCCAGAAAACTTCAATTGGAACATGGACTTGATTTAATTATCATTGATTACTTACAGCTTATGCAAGGAACGGGAAGGTCGGATAATCGCGTAGAAATCGTTTCGGAAATATCAAGATCGCTCAAGGGACTTGCCAGAGAATTAAATATACCGATTTTGGCTCTTTCGCAATTAAACCGCGCAACGGAATCGCGAGAAGGTCAAATACCGCGCTTGTCGGATTTACGCGAATCGGGATCAATAGAGCAAGATGCCGATATAGTTCTTTTTATATATCGCGAAGATCGCGTCAGACGCGAATCGGAAAAGAAAAACATCGCCGAAATAATAATAGCCAAGCATCGCAACGGTCCGTGCGGAAAAGTAGATTTATATTTTAACGAAAATCAAGTTTCATTTAAAAATCTTGAAAAATACCACTCATAATGATCCCCGATTCAATCCAAAAACTTATAGGAATTTTCAGCCAATTTCCGGGCATCGGTCCCCGGCAAGCTGCGAGGTTTGTTTTTTATTTATTCAATAAATCTCAAACTGAACTTAATGAACTGGCCGATAAAATAAAAGAGATCTCAAAACAATTCCATACCTGCCCTTTGTGCTCAATCATCACGGACAATTCCGTCGCGTTATGCCATATTTGTCGCGACCAACAAAGAAACAAAGAAAAATTATGCATTGTGGAAAAAGATTCTGATATTCAAAATATTGAAAACGCTCATACCTACAATGGGCTTTATTTTGTTATTGGAAAAATTGACATTGCCAACGATCAACCGAATGCCAAAATTAAAAAATTGATGGAAATAATTAAAAATAACAAAAATTTGGAAGAAATTATTATCGCTTTAAATTCCACAACAAAAGGCGACGCGACAACTATGTATATTGAAAAAGAGTTAAAAAATTCAAGTAAGAAAATAAGCCACCTCGGACGCGGTCTGCCGTTCGGCGGAGAAATTGAATACGCCGATGAAATAACGCTAACTAATGCTTTTAAAAATAGGGGTTAATTTTTTCATTTAAAAAAATAAGCTGCCGCGGCAAATAAAATATAAAATAATACCATAGCAATACCCTCTCTGCGACTTAAAATATTGCCGCTTCTCACAAAAATAACAAAAAACAACAAAGCGCAAAAAGCGGCTGCGGCGCTGATATAAAAAAAACGAATATTTTGTTGTATATTTATGGGATTGATTATAGCGGCGACGCCTAACGCCAAAGACGAATTCACCGCTAAACTCCCCATCATATTGCCCATTATAACTTCTTTCTTCCCGCGCAAAGCGGCTTGAACACTAAAAACTATCTCTGGTAAAGCCGCGCCAAGCGCCACGATAAAAATGCTAATAAAAATTAACGAAACTTTAAGTTCGGAAACGATTCCCAATGTGCTTCTAACTACGCCTTCGGAACCTATATAAAGAAACATAAAAGATAAAATTAAATAGAATAAGTTTTTTATAAATTCATTAACGGAAAAAAGAATTTTCGCCTCTTTGTTTGTATAAATTCTCCGCGGAAATAATTCGCGTTTTTTTATTAAATATAATAAGTAAAAAAAGAAAACCGCCAAAAGAAAAATTCCTTCCACTCGCGATAAGTTCAAATCCAACATAAAAAACAATGGCAAAAGAGAAATGCCAAAAACATAAAAAGTATTTTTATTTAAAACTTCTTTATAGCTAATAACAGTGATTTTGCTCGCCACTAAAACCACAAGACCAACTAAAAGAGTGGGATAAATAATATTAGAACCGATGGTGTTTCCAAAAGCCAAAACGGAATTGCCTGAAATTGCGGCTGAAATGCTTATAAAAATTTCCGGCAACGATGTCGCGAAACCAATAACAATAAAGGAAAAAAGAAATTCGCTGATTTCAAAAAAAGCGGAAATTTTAGATGTTAACTTCACCAAAACTCCTCCGCTTTTCGCTAGAATAAAAAAACTTAATATAAAAATTACAAAATAAATAAAAAGCATTATATTACGAAATAATTAGTTTGCGCCGCGCAAAAAACAATTTTGTCGTTTCAATAGCTACTATTTCAATAAATCCAAGCCCCAATATAATAATCCAGTCGCTTAAAGACAAGCTAACAGTCTGCAAAATAACCTGAAAAGGCGGAAAATATACGGCGGCAACCAACATAAAAAATCCAAAAAGCACCGAACCCAAAAGATATTTATTTGACAATACGCCGGTTGATATAATTGACACTTTTAAATTCTTAATGGAAAAAATGTAAAGCAAAGAATCCATTCCCAGCGCTGTAAAAATTATCGTTCTGATGTGCCGTATCTCAAAACCAATGCTCAAAAAATAATAAAAAATTCCGAAAAGCGACAAACTTGTAATAATACCAACGATAAATATTATAGATTTCATTCCCGAATCTATTAAGGGATCTCTTGGACTATTCGGTTTTCTTTCCATAACATCATTTTCTTCCGATTCAAAAGCTAAAGCAAAAGTCGGAAAACCATCCTCAACCAACTTTGTCCAAAAAATCTGGGACGGAATCAAGGGCAAGGGAAAACCAAGAAGCAAACTTCCGCCAATAAGTATAACTTCCGTAAAACTATCAATCAAAACATAAGTGATAACTTTTTTTACATTATCAAATATAATTCTTCCCTGCCGCACCGCTTCAACTATCGTTTTGAAATTATTATCAAGCAAAACCATATCCGAGGCCTCTTTCGCAACATCAGTGGCGGTTCCGACAACGATACCAATATCTGCTTTTTTAATAGCCAAGGCGTCATTTATGCCATCACCGGTCATTGCGACAACTTCCCCTTGGGATTTTAACGCTTCCACGATGCGTAATTTATCATGGGGCAAAATTCTGGCGTAAACCGTAATTTTCTTAACAATTCCTTTTAACTCCTCATCATTCATTCTTTCGAGATCTTTACCCTCTAAAACATTTTCCGAACCAACATTCAAACCGATTTCTTTTGCGATCGCAACCGCGGTATTTCGATGATCACCCGTTATAATAACAACTTTAATGCCAGCTTTTTTCGTCATCGCCAATGCTTGATTTACACTGTCGCGAATGGGATCTTTCAATGCCAAAAAACCGACAAACACCAACTCGCTTACCGGATTTTCCAAATCCTTAAAAAACATTATATTATTGTCAACCTTTCTGTAAGCAACCGCTAAAACACGAAGACCTCTGTGTGTCATCTTCGTATATTCGTTTTTAAAATCAGCAAAATGCGAAGCGTATAATTTTATCTCCCCCCCTTCTTTATATAAATAATGCGAAAGTTCCAATATTTTTTCCGGCGCGCCGGCTACGAAAATTAAATTTTTATTTCCATCATCAATTATTTCCTTATCACCCTTGATCAAAACAGCGCGGTAACGAATTTGCGATTCAAAAGGAATTTCATCTAAAAAATGAGAAAGCCGCATAAAATAAAAACGGGAAAAACCCGCGTTAACGGCGTTCTCCAATATAGCCTTCTCTGTTGGCTCGCCGACGATTTCCCATTCCCGAAAATTTTCCCGCGGATTGGCAATTCTTGATGCATTGGCAATAATCGCTATTTTCATAGCCAACGAATACGCCTTTCCATCTCCGGCTGTAAAAATATCAGTAACACTCATCTTTCCCTCTGTAATAGTGCCGGTTTTATCGGAACATATTACAGTTGTGCTTCCCAATATTTCCGCAGCTAACATTCTTCTAACAAGAGCTTTTTTATCCAAAAGCCGCGTCATTCCAATCGCTAAAATAACCGATACGGCCGGAATTAAACCTTGCGGAATAGACGCTACCGCCACGGCAATGCTAGTTAAAAGTATTTCAATAAAATCAAGTCCCCGCAATATGCCTCCCAAAAATATAATAACTGAAACGAAAACTACAATAAGCAAAAGCCACTTGGAAAATACCGCGAGTCGTTTTTGAAGCGGTGTTACATCCTCTTTAATATAACGCAATGATTCGGCAATTTTTCCTATTTCCGTAACAATGCCCGTAGCAGTCACGATTCCCTCGCCTCGTCCTCGCGCGATAACAGTACCCATAAAAACCATATTTTTTCGATCTGGCACGGAAACGCCCGCCTCCATTGTTATTTTATTTTTTTCTTGCGGAAACGATTCTCCAGTCAAAGACGATTCATCCGCTTCCAAATTAATAACAGAAAAAATTCTTGCGTCAGCCGGCACCCTTTCGCCTTCCTCAAATAAAAGAATATCGCCTGGAACCAAAAAAGTGGCGTCTATTTCCCGCTCCTTGCCATCACGCAAAACTCGCGCTGTTTTTTTTATAACTTGTTTGAGCGCCTGTAATGATCTTTCCGCTTTGCTTTCCTGCAAATATCCGAAAAAAACGGAGATGGCCACAACTCCGACAATTATCCATCCGTCAATCATTTCTCCCAAAACAAAAGAGATCGCGGCGGCAATCACCAAAACATAAACCAGCGGACTTTTAAACTGGTGAAGAAATAAAACAATTTTTGTTAATTTTTTGCCGTCCGAAATAATATTCGGTCCGTATTTTTTAAATCTTTTATCCGCTTCAACGCCAGACAAACCAATTTTTATGTTGGTTTTTAATTCTTCCGTTGTTTGTTTTACCGATATAGAATAATAATCCATATCTATATATTATCACATCAAATAAAATATAAGAATAAAAAAAACGGCTCCCAGATAAATCAATGAAAATAAACCGCCGCCGTCTCCTATCGCGTAGGGAAAGCGCCAAATGCTTCCCAGGCCAACCGCCGATCCTATAGCGGCGAGCCAAAAGCCGATTTGAGAACCCCATTTTTCTCTTGCCATCGCCGCCTCCTTTCCGAAAAATAATTTCAGAATAATTTAATTTTCAAAGGACACCATATTGTATCACGGAATTATAAAAAAATCAACCCCCAAAAATGATTAAAGCTTGATTTTGTTTATAGAAATAATAATTTTCATTTTTACAAAAATTCCAAAAGCGTCTTCCCGAATTCTTCGCTCGCTTGCGGCCCGTTTGCGGTTATGATATTGCCGTCAACAACGACCGTTTGATTTTGATAATCGGCGCCGTTGCTTCTCAAAATTTCAATTGGATTTTTGTCCGTCGGCGACGACCAGACAGTCGCCTTTTTATTTTTTAGAACGCCGGCTTTCGCCAAAATCACCGGAGCAATACAAATAGCGCCCAATGGCTTATTGAGTCCGACTGTTGCGCGAATAATTCTATAACTTTCTTCATTATCCAAATTTTCCAAAGCTCCCGAACCGCCGATAAAAACAATTATGTCAAAATTTTCCGGTTTCACTTTCGCCAACGAATAATCAATTTTTATTTCCATTCCTTCCGCGCCACGCGCCATTTCATCTATTTCCGCGTTGCTCGCGACAAAAATTTCATGCCCCGCCTTTTTTAAAATACTTGACGGGTTTGAAAATTCTATATCCTTAAACCCGTTTTTTGCCAAAACAAACAAAACTTTTGCCATAAAAATTAAAAATTTACTTAATTTCAAATGTCACATTCATAGTCACCGTCACTTCCTGCGATCCCGGCTCAACGGAAGTTTCCGTCCCCGTTTCCATTCCTCCGCCCATTCCCTTCGCGTCCATGATTCCGTAATAAAGAGGAAAATATCCGTCGCTTTCGGAAAAAGTCACCACCTTTTTTATTTTCATACCAGCGATTTTTGCCAAAGAATCGGCTTTTTCGCGGGCTTTTTTGAATGCCAATTCTCTCGCCTGCGCCTTTAATTCATCCGGATCGTCAATTGAAAAATTAATACCACCTACTTGGGTAGCGCCATTTTCCACCGCGCCGTCGATTATATCGCCCACATCGTTTAATTTTCTTATTTTAACATCAAGGGTTTGATTGGCTTCGTAACCGATAATTACTGGCGATTTCGGAGGACAAGAAATAGGAAAAGAAGAAGGCGGATAAACCTCGCTCATCAACGGACAAGGAATTCTTGGGTAATCATAAGAATAATAATATTGCGGATTAACACTTATATTTAATGTTTTTATGTCCTTAGCGTCCACCTCTTGATTTTTTATAAAATCAATAATTTTATTCATTTTTTCAGAAACTTGCTGTTGAACTTCTTTTGGCGTTTTTCCTTGCGCCATTACGGAAAAATTGACTCGAGCAACATCCGGCACGGCATCAACTTTTCCTTCCGCGGAAATGGTAATGGTATTTTCGTTATTATTGTCTCCACTATCTAAAATATTAATTGACTGTATTGAAATATAAACCGTTAACGCGACAATAAGTAAAGTTAAAAAAGAATAAAAAATTCCCTTGCCGCTGATATGGCAACAGCGCCATTTTTCACAAAAACCCTTTAAATTATTATTTTCCATACTCGGTACGCCAACCTCCGATTGCTAAATGTCTTTTTTGTTGACATTATAGTATCTTGATAGTTGATTAAATTATCTATTAATTTTATACTACCACTTTTTAATCATTTTGTTAAGCAACTTTCTTGTTAGTTTTTTCGGCAAACCAATCACGCTTTCCCGCTCGCCGCACACTTCTTTAACATATTTTCCTAAAATCGGGTCGTCAATGGAAAAACCGCCGGATTGCGTAAAAATATCCCCCTTTTTTATCGCGGCTTCTATCGCTTCTTCGGGAATTAGAAAAAATTCCACTTCCGCGACATCAATTCCTTCGACACGCCTGTTGGTTTCTGTATTCGTAACCACTACCGCTGTTACGGTTTTGGCTGGATATTTGGCGTACGCGCGCAAATATTCGCGGGCTTCGCCAGCGTCTTTCGGTTTTTCTATTATACGCTCATTACACACTCCAACCTGATCCGAAGTTATCAGCAACGCCGGCTCTTTTATTTTTGACAAAAGCGCGTCCGCTTTGGCGCGCGCCAACATTAAAGTCAGTTCCTTGGGATCGTCCGAACGAATCGCTTTTTCGTCAATGTCAGCCGGCATAATTTCAAAATCATAGCCCATATTTTTCAAAATTTTCCTTCTTCCAACCGACGCGGATCCCAATATAATTCTAATTTTATTTTTAAAAATCCGATCATGCGCTTGATTTAAAATACTCTTTAATCCGTCAAAATTAATTAATTTTAATGCTTCTTCATAAATAACCCACGAATAATCCAGCACTTCATTGTTATCAATTATTATACTGTTTTCATTTTCGGTAAATCCTAAAAAATATTCAACGGTTTTATTGATCGTATTATTCCCATTTTCAAAACAATAATTATCTATAAAACTGATATTTTTACTTAAATTGACATTGGTAATTCCCGTCTCTTCTTTCAATTCCCGGCGCGCTGTTTCAATTTCCGATTCTCCGCTCTCGGAATGCCCCTTGGGAAAACCCCAGTATCCGGCAATATGATTTATTAAGAAAAATTCAACATCGCCGTTTATTTTACGAAACGGTATGACTCCAAAAGATTTTTCTTTAATAATTTTCATTTAAAAGACTATCTAAACATTAAAAAAACCAACCTACGGAGCGATTTTAAAAATTATCACATCTCCGTCTTTAACGATATAATTCTTCCCTTCCGTACGAACCAAACCATTTTCCCTCGCGTTGGCGTACGATCCGACATTTAACAAAATTTGCCAATCAATCACATCCGCCTTAATGAATTTTTCCTGAAAATCCGTATGAATGGCGGAACCGGCTTCGGGAGCGTTGGCTCCTTTTTTTATAGTCCACGAACGAGTTTCGTCATCGCCGGTTGTTAAAAAATTTATCAATCCAAGTAATTTATAGGCTTCAATTATTAAATTATTCAATCGGCTTGGTTCTAATTCTTTTTTCTCATTATCGCTCATTTCCGCCAAATCCTCCTCGGCTTTAAAATCAAGAATGACATAATTTTTCTTCTTCAATTCTTCCGGAATATCAATATTTTTAGCCGAAGAATTAAAAACATATAAAACCGGCTTAAAAGTCAGTAAACAAAGCTCTTTTACAATCTCGCGTTCTTCGTCGGTTAATTCGCAATTTCTCGTCATAATGCCTTTTTCAAGATTTTGTCGTAATTTTTCAACAACCGCTGATTGCTTTTCCATTTTTTTGTCATAACCTGCTTTTTTTTCTTTTTCCAGTTTTATTAATCGTTTATTAACCGTTTCTAAATCCGCCAATATCAATTCCGTTTCAATAATTCCGATGTCGCTTTGCGGATTTATTTCTTTATGGACATGGATAATTTTTTCATTTTCAAAAACCCTAACCACCTCGGCAATAACATCAACTTCCCTTATACGCGCCAAAAACTGATTGCCTAAACCTTCGCCCTTGGACGCGCCCTTTACTAATCCCGCTATATCCACAAATTCAACAACCGCCGGCACTATTTTTTTTGAAAATGAAAACCGCGCCAACTTTTCCAGTCGTTCATCGGGCACTTGCACCACGCCAACATTCGGATCAATAGTGCAAAAAGGATAATTCTCTATACTGACCTGCTTTTTTGTCAGCAATTTAAAAAGTGTTGATTTCCCGACATTGGGCAAACCGACAATTCCGATTGATAATTTCATACCCAGTATATCAACTTCCAGTTTTCAAATGCCGTTTTTTATTGAAATGTTACGGCATTTTGGAAATTAATTAATATTAAATTTAAAAAGACCTTCTTTACTTTTGCGTTTTTCTGTTTTTGCCCTAAATTATTTTAATAAAATCAATAATCTTATTATTCATCTTTTTAACTCCCAATACATAAAAACGCAGAAAAACGCACTGGAAGTTGTATTACTGGGCATATTTTTATTTTATTATTACGCCCCGTGGCACTTCTTATATTTCTTACCGCTACCACATGGGCAAGGGTCATTACGACTGACTTTATTTTGCCGACTCCCGGAAGCGGCAGAATTGCCGTTTCCGGAAGTCGGCGGACGCTCGGAAACGGATTTTATATTTTGTTCATTGGTAACTGTTTGCATAGATGTCGGCGATTGCTTGGCAATCGTAACTTTAAATATAGTATTTGCAATATTAGTTTGTATCGCGGCAAGCAGGTTTTTAAAAGCCATATGCGCTTCATTTTTATATTCCACAAGCGGATCTCTTTGACCGTAAGCGCGAAGCCGCACGGCATCCCTAATATGATCCATTTCATCCAAATGTTCCATCCAAAACATATCGATTGTCCGAAGAAAAACGAATTTTTCAAGTTGGCGCATACTTTCTTCGCCAATGTCTTTTTTCCTTAATTCATAAACTTTATTTGCTGAATCAGTTAAATAATCAATAATTTTTTGCCTATCTTTTATTTTCATAATATTTTCATGCAAATCAGGCGATGTCGGCATAATCGTTTTTAAAACTTCCGTAATTTCTTCAATGTTCCATTTTTCCGGATTTTCGCCTTGCGCGTGAAATTCAACGATTTTTTCTATTTCATCGCAAATCATATTTTGGATTTTATTAGAAATTAAAAATTGAGAATTAGAAATTTCGCTTAAGGAAAGCATTTCTTTCCTTGAACTGTAAATAATATCCCTGTGCTTATTCATCACATCATCGTAATCCAAAATGTGTTTGCGAGCGTCAAAATGAAATCCTTCAATTTTCCCTTGCGCCGATTCAATGGCGCGTGAAACCATCCGATTTTCTAACGGCATATCCTCGGGAATTTTTAAAAATTCCATCATCCGCTTAATCTTATCGGCGCCAAAAATCCGCATCACATCATCTTCCATAGAAACGAAAAATTGCGACGATCCGGGATCGCCTTGACGACCGGCTCTGCCGCGCAATTGATTATCTATTCGTCTCGCTTCGTGTCGCTCGGTGCCGATAATATGAAGCCCGCCCAATTCCACAACTCCTTCTCCTAACTTTATATCCGTACCGCGCCCTGCCATATTAGTCGCTATGGTTACCGCGCCTTTTCGTCCGGCATTAACGATAATTTGCGCTTCCTGCTCGTGATGTTTGGCATTTAAAACTTCATGCTTTATTCCTTCGCGCTTCAAAAGCTGAGACAATAATTCCGATTTTTCAATGGCTATGGTGCCAATAAGCGTTGGCTGACCTTGTTGATGTCGTTCTTTAATTTCACGCACCACCGCCTGAAACTTACCTTTTTCGGTCCGATATATACTGTCGGGCATATCTTTTCTTATCATTATCTTGTTTGTCGGAATAATAACAACATCCAATTTATAAACCTTGTCAAATTCTTCGGCATTGGTCGCGGCGGTTCCGGTCATACCGGCAAGTTTTTCATACATTCGGAAATAATTCTGAAAAGTGGTTGTGGCAAGGGTACGCGATTCTTTTTGCACTTCCACATTTTCCTTGGCTTCAATCGCCTGATGAAGCCCCTCGGAATATCTCCGTCCGGGCATAAGGCGACCGGTGAACTGATCTACGATCAAAACCTCACCGTCTTTTACAATATAATCAACATCGCGCTTGAAAAGAACCTGCGCGCGAAGCGCCTGCTCCAAATGATGCACCTCTCTTATGCCCCTCTCTTCGTAAATATTTCCCACCCCCAATATTTTTTCAATTTTATTTATTCCTTCTTCGGTTAAAGATACGGCGCGCATTTTTTCATCAATATTATAGTCGCTATTCTCTTTCAATTGTGGCACTATAGCCGCGAATTCCTGATATTTTTTCGTTGATTCTTCGTCGGGAGCCGAAATTATAAGTGGCGTTCTCGCTTCATCAATTAAAATGGAATCCACTTCGTCAACTATGGCGTAATGATGTCCGCGTTGGACCATTTGCGAAAGATCGTAAACCATATTATCGCGCAAGTAATCAAAACCGAACTCGTTATTAGTGCCATAAGTTATGTCCGCCGCGTATGCTTCGCGCCTGTTTACCGGTCGTAAATTGGCCATTTCTACCGTCACCTCATTCTCATCCGGAGCATTTTTCGGATCATAAACATAAGAAGCGTCGTGCTGAATGCAAGCGACGGAAAGTCCGAGAAAATTATAAATCGCGCCCATCCAATTAGTATCCCTTTTGGCAAGATAATCGTTAACTGTCACGATATGAACACCCTTGCCGGAAAGCGCGTTCAAATAAACCGCAAGTGTCGCGGCCAATGTCTTGCCTTCGCCGGTTTTCATTTCGGCGATTTTTCCCTGATGCAAAACAACGCCTCCCAAAAGCTGAACATCAAAATGCCGTTGGCCAATCGTTCTTTGCGCCGCTTCCCGAACACAAGCAAACGCTTCCGGTAAAATAACATCCAACTCTTCGCCTTCAATTATCCGCTTTTTCAATTCATTGGTTTTTCCCCACAATTGGATATCGGAAAACTTCCGAAACTCCGGTTCCAGTTTATTTATTTCATCAACAAACGGCTGCATATTTTTTACAGTCCGCTCATTGGCATCGCCGAAAATTTTAGAAAAAATACTCATAAAAATAAAAACTTAAACAACTTCCTGCTGATAGCACTTCTCGTCTCCCTACGGGAGACTTATCTTGATATTGTGGAATAAATAATAATCGCGGCAATAAAATATTTTATTCGGTTAAACTACTTCTTTCTGATAACATCGCTCGCAATATACAATCTCCTTTCTCTCCGGCGCGTATGTCGTCTCAAACTCGCTAAGACAATGGTTGTTGCCGTGATGGTTATGCTCTATGGTATTTTGATAAACTCCATTATTCGATTTATCTCCCCCGCACTGACATTGACGGCGCCAAAGTTTTAACGGGTTGCGCTGTTTGACTCGCTGGTAATGACGGCAATCCGGGCATACGCGCGGTAACGGTAAATTATTTTTCCTGTAAAATTCCAGTTCTCGCTCTATTATTTTAAAAACTCCAATCCCCTTACAAGTATTGCCGTTAAAACATCCGATTATTTCATTTAGAATATCGTCTTTTATATCTTTAATATTATCCGGAATATCTTTTGATTGAATTGTTGGTATATGGTTGCCTTTGTATTTCTTAACATCCGTATATCTATAACCGCGATTATCAATTTCTTTTTTATCTAACGGAAAGTATTCATCGGCAATGGTTTCGTTATAGGCAAAAGGCGATAATTCTATTGGAAAAAATTCGCCGTATTTATATACTCTTCCTTTTTTATCTGCGTACGGCATCTCGTTCATATGCTTGATTATCTTGGGAACCAGTTCTTCGTATTGTTCTTTGGTGTATTGCTTGTTTAATATACAGTACTGTTTATTGCGCAAACCAATGCAACCGAAAATATGATGAGCCGGACGAGACAAATCCGAATATGTAATATTATAACTTTCGCCGGCGGAATTAACGGTAAATAATATACTGTAACCGAAAGAAATTGCGCTTTCATAACACAACTGCGCCCCTTCTCCGGTTTCCGACATATCATAGCTGTCGCTTACACCGGTAGCCATAAAAATATAACGCGCGTTTTCGGTGGTATAATTCAAGGTGTCAGAATCAAAACAATTACGGCAATTCCTGGCGCCGATAATGTTATTACCGGTAGTATCTATCGTCTTTGATAATATGGCATAACGGCGAGGAATTTTATTTTTAAATTTACTGAATTTCTCCCGCGCTAAACTTAAATTTTCAAAACCGCTAAAATCGTATTCATAACGCATTATTTTTTCATACTCCTCTTTTGAATACAATTTATTAAAAATATAATATTGTTTATTTCTTAAATTGACACAACCAAAACAATTACTGCAATTCCGGCAATCATATAAAAAATATGAATCACGGCATTCAATAGCGCACTGCGAAAAATACACTTTACTGCAACTCGTGCAACTTATTGATTCGTAACACGAATCACATTTTACAAGCATAAAATAATCAACGCAGTTTTTTGCCAAACGGGTATAATTACCGTATAAACAATCCTCTGTTTCAAATCCTATGGTAAGATAACAATTCTTGGAATTCCATACTTTAGCGCAATAATCGCAATTAACGCTATTGATATTTACAACAGCAAATCTCGGCACAACATTCATTAATTCTTTATATTGCTCAAAAAATGGCCTATTAAAATCGTAATCCCTGCCGTAATCCATAGGATCCCAGTTATCGCTATACCAACATTTTTGGCAATAAACCGGAAATGAAACATCAGAGTGATATAATGCAAAAATTTTATCTCCGCATAAATCGCATTTCCGCTTATATAAAATTCTTTCGTTTAAAACCGCCATTCTTCTTTGCAATCTGCACTCCGGACAAAATGTCGGCGGCGGAACCTTGATTTTATCGTAAAATTTAAAATCAGCCAATTCAATAATGAACTGGCTCCTACAATTCTGACAAATTTTTATTTCATTATCCATAAAATTATCAAACCTTCAATTCTACACCCACTTTACCGGCGATAATTTTAATCCATTCTTCGTGACGCTTTAACTTTTCTCCCATAAAAAGTTGCTCTTGATGATAATCGGTAATAATTTTAGCGAATTTATCAATAGTATCGGTTAAATTTCTAACACTCTTTTCCAACCTATCAAGTCTTTCATTAACTGTCTTTAAATCATCTTTGGTGGCAACAATTCCCATAAGACTTACAATATCGTCCTTGGTAGCAACCTTATTAAATTCACCTTGCATCATCCCCGCCAAATATTCAATTGTAATTTTCTTTTTTAGCATAATAATAGTATAACAAATTATTTATAATCTCGCAATTCTAAGTCTATTTCTTTTTATTATACCGATTCTTGCTGGTAGCACTTCTCGTCTCCCTGCGGGAGACTTCGCTTGATATTGTGGAATAAATAATAATCGCGGCAATAAAATATTTTATTCGGTTAAACTACTTCTTCTTGATAACATCGCTCGCAATAAACTATCTCCTCCCGTTCCGGCGCGTAAGTCGTCTCAAATTCATTGAGGCAGTGATTCGTTCCGTGGTGGTTATGATTTATCGTATTCTGATAAACTTTATTGTCGGAATGGGTTCCCGCGCACTGGCATTGACGGCGCCAAAGTTTAACCGGATCGCATTGCCTTATCCTTTCAAAATAGCGGCAAATATGGCAAAGGCGCGGAATCGGCAATCCGTGCTTTTTATAAAATTCCAATTCTCTCGGTATAATTTTAAAAACAATGGAGCAGGGCTCATTGCAACCGCCTTTATGGGCGCACTCTATAACTTCGTTTAAAATATCATCAGACACATCGCCGATTTTATCGGGCAACAATTCGTTTTTTAATGTAATCGGGTATTTATTATATTTTGGCTCTTCCCAATTATAACCCATTTCAAGAGCCGCGTTTTTTGTCAGCCGGAAATACTGATGGGCTATCGTCTTATTATAACCAAACGGGCAAAATTCTTCCGGAAAAAATTCGCCGTATCCGTATATTCTTCCTTTTTTATCAACATACGGCATGGCGTTCATGTGCTGAATTATTTTAGAAACCGTATTTTTATATTCTTCCGCGGAATATTGTTTGTTAAAAATACAGTATTCCTTATTATTCAAACCTATGCAGCCGAAAAGATATGATGAATTTCTGCAAGTATCCGAATAATAAATATCATGGCAATTTTCAGTGATGTTATTGGAAAAAAATATCCTGAAGGTGTTAAGCCCGACACTTATGGAATCGTACAATAACGAAGCTTTTCCGCCGGAATCAACGCAATCGTAACTATCATTAAATCCGAGTCCGGCCAAAATTGTAAATTTTATATCTTCCGCTCCCAAAATATCAAAACATTCATGGCAATTCTTGGTATTGCGCAGTCCGTTACCGGAACTGTTCAAAGAATTAATCATTATGGCAAAACGGCGAGGATATAAATTCTTAAAATCGTTAAATTTGTTTTTTAAAGACGCTAAACCGTTAAAACTGCTAAAATCATATCCGCTGACAATTTTGAAATACTCCTCCTTGGAATACTGTTTATTAAAAATATAATATTGTTTATTTCTTAAATTAACGCAACCGAAACAATTGGAACAATTTGAACAATTATACAACAAAAAAGAGTCCATGCAATTTGTGGCATACTGGCTAAAAAAAACATTGTAACATTTTTCGCAATTAATGCAGGAATAACAATTCTCGCAGGCATTGATAAACCACGAATCAACGCAATTTTTGCTTGAAATCGCGGTCGCGGAATACAAACAATCTTCACTGTAAATACCGATTGTCAAATAACAATTCTTGGAATAACTGATGGCGCCGCAATAATCGCAATTGACAGAATTGCGAATGCTTTGATTGTATCTAGGCACCGCTTTTTGAAGCTCGTAAATCTGAGAGAAAAACGGCCGGGAAAAATCGTAATCGCGACCATAACTCATCGGATCCCATTCGTCTGAAAACCAATACTTGTGGTCATAAATTTTAAACAGCCCGTTTTCCGGATATACCGAAAAAATTTCTTCGTTATGATTCGGGGCCTGGCATTTGATTTTATAAAGGACAACTTCGCTTCTCCATATCATTCTCCTTCTCATCCGGCACTCCGGACAAAATGTCGGCGGCGGAACTTGGATTTTGTCGTAAAATACAAAGTCCTCCGGTTCTATGCGGAATTCCTCCTTACAGTTTTGACATATTTTTATCCGTGATTTATTCATTTATTTTTTGTCTCCCTACGGGAGATCTCCCGCAGGGAGACAATTCTGACATGTTTTTATTTGCAATTGATTCATTTGTTTTTCTAAAATTATACCGCCTCCCGCATAATTTCTTTCGCTTTGCGCGCGCCTTTTTTATAACCGGCAACTTTCTTGTCTTTAAACTTGCGGATTTCAGCTTCCAAATTTTTGTGCATAGCGTCAATCGCCACTTTTACATCCCACTCTTTTGCCGAAGCGCGCAATAATATTCCGCCAACTTTTAAATTTACTTCCGCTAAAAATAGGTCATCCTTTTTTTGATGATGCTCGGTTGTCCGCGCAATTTCTATTTCCGCTTCCTGCGGCAATTTAAACGATTTTATCAATCTGGATACTTTATCCATTTTCTTAAAAATATACTCCCGAATATTTTCCGAAATATCGAATTTCGTTGTTTTAATGTTTATATGCATAAAAATACAAATTCATTAAAACATAAAAACACTTTTTGTATTTTTATACTTGATGTTTCAATGAATTTTCAATAAATTAATTATTAAATCCGATTATTTGAACTTCGGTTTCCAATATAACTCCGAATTTCTCCATAACGCTTTCCTTAATAATATCTATCAGTGCCAGCGCGTCTTTAGCTTTTCCATTTTTCATATTAAGCAGGAAATTCGGCTGTTTCGGAGAAATCATTATACCGCCAATTGCTTTACCCTTCAAACCGCATTGATCAATTAAATAGGCGGCGGGTATTTTATCGCCCCATTTTTCCATACCTTCTTTCGTGTTCGGAAATTTCTCCGTGATTTTTTTTATTATTTTCTTATCGTAAATATTCTTAAAAGCGGAACCGAAACTCGGATAATCCAATGGATGGCGCAATTGGCGATATTGCATTATTTCGCTGATTTTTTCTTTTAATGCTTTTTTATCCCCCTTTTTCAATGATAATTTCACCGACCAAATAAGAAAATTATTTCTTTTTTTGAATACGCTTTCGCGATAAGCAAACAAGCATTCGGAATTATTAAATTTTTTAATGCCGCCGGTTTTCAGATCCACGGCGGAAACATTTCGGACCACATCGCTCATTGAACCGCCGAAAGCGCCCGCGTTGCCGCGAACCGCTCCGCCGAGAGCGCCGGGAATACCGGCCGCCCATTCCATACCCGACAAACCTTTATTTACGGTTTCAATTAAAATCTTACCCAATGGAACGCCCGTGTCCGCTTCAATAATATTTTTTAAAACCCGAAATTTAAAACTTGAAACTTTGACGACTAAACCGTCAAATCCTTGATCGGAAATTAATAGATTGCTTCCGCCGCCTAAAACTAAAATTTCCAATTTATTTTTTTTGGCAAAATTTAACGCCTCCTTCAACTCATCAAAAGTTTTAACTTCGCAAAAATATTTAGCCGAACCGCCAATTTTGAAAGTAGTATATGGCGCTAATAAAATGTTTTGTTGAATATTGATAGCCATTGAAAATTTAAAACCTTACATCCGCGCCCGTAATATAAAAATCTCTTTCCACTTCATTAATAATAGAAATTGCCTCCCATTGCCGCCCCGAAACCGAAAACGCCTCGGCGGACATATTAAGCCAATGCTTGGTTTTATCTCCGTTAATTTCGTAAACCCTTTCGTCTCCCTCTGCCCGCACCCAAAAACTTTCTTCATAGCCCGCCAAAATCACCGGATCAACTTCGTTGATACTTTCCCACGAAAGATGACTGTAAAAATTAAAAATTTTCGCGTCCAAAATATGCCGTTTATATTGACCGTTAATTATGTAAACCTTGTAATCCCCTTTGGCGCGAACCAATGAACCGTCCGGCAATTCAAGTTTTACAAAATTCGTCCCGCCTTCCGTTAATTCTTCTTGCGGAACATCAAAATCGTCAATCACATTAACGCTCAAAGTAAAACTCTTTTCATCGCCGCTTGTTAAAGCCGCTTTCGCGTTAATAGAATGACTCGCCGGAATAACCAAAACGCTTTTAACCTCTTTGCCAAAATCTTTTATATAACTCATTCCTGAATCATTAACCAATTTCATATATTTAAAAACAGTCTCTCCGTTAATTTTTTGCTCTATATAGGGAATCTTGAAATCTCCGCTAACATTTTTCCCTTCAAAATTAAGCCGCAATGTCTTGTCGGAAAAATTTTCTCCGGAAAATTTATACCAACGAGCCGACCAATCCTGAATTGTTCCGCCGACCGATACGGAAGTAAAAATATTGGAAATATTATACTCCGCCGTAGGACTAATTTTAATATTTGAAAGATTGATGTTTTTATAACAATGTTCGCCACCGCTAATTGAACAATTATTTAATATATTGGCAATGGTCCAATCCGAAAAGATGCCGGAAAAATTTTTATTAAAACCCTTATCGCTCAACGCTTGATTTACACTATCAATTCCCTTTTTAGAATTTTTAATCATTGATGAAAAAATATTACCGCCATAATGATCCGCCAGATATTGGGCAAAGAAATTTATAACGCCGTAATCCTCGGAAACATTCTGCCATTCCATTAACGGATCGCCGGGGGTAGCCAAAAAATGTTTTTCGCGGTAACTAATATTGCTTCCGGCATAAACATCATCGTAGCCGATAACGGTTGGGGCATATTCCGACCTCATTTCATTCAACCATACTTCATCGTCAATATTAAGTATTTTATTCTTTTGGTTAAAATTAATAAGATGCTGGAATTCATGGGCAATCAACGCTTTGGCGCGATTATTCGTCACATATTTCACATTAAAATAAATCATTTCCCGTTCGTTGCTATCAACCATTTCGCTAATAAAAAATTCATCGTTGGTTCTGAAATATCCTCCGGCATCGTCAGCCATAGATGTAAAAAGAAAGGTAATCCGCGAATTATTGTCAATACCGGGATTCCATTCCGATCCGTAAAATGCCGTAAGTTTTGGATAGATTACATTGTCAAATTCATCTGCCAATACATTTTGTGCGGTCAAAAAATTATTCTGCTGAATAGAATCCAATGAATTAAAATACTTATTTTCCACATAAAAATACGCGCGCTGACCGATTTTTCGCAAAGTCGCTTCAACCTGATTCCTGCCGTTTGAATCATATTTTTGATCCACGACAAAAAACACGGATTCGCCCAAATTACCGTTGACAACCGCTCGCGCGTTCTGAAAAAAAATCAAACTTCCAAAAATAAAAATTGCAATAAAAATAATTTTTCGCATAGTTAAATATTAACATAAAATCGCCAATTTTCAATCGGCGATTTATAAAATAAGTCCGGGGAGTAACTCCAATACAATGTATTTAAGTGAGTGCTAACCCCCGGACATTTTTATAATATCATGTGGGAAAAATATGTAAACCCCGTTAGAAATTAAAAAAAATTTCTAACGGGGTAAAGCAAAAATCCCCTGGATAACCAAAGGGACTTTCGCCTACATAATATAGAGTTTCCAAAAGGAAACACTCACCATATTATGGTATCATACCAACATAAGGTATGTCAATAACAAAATACTTTATCTTTTAATACTCCTTTTCAACAAACCAATTAATTCCTGCGCGTATTCTTTTCCTCCCAATCCAAAAGCGATTCCCCCTCCTATCGCAACCATTGCCACGAAACCCGTAAATAAAGTGCCGATAAGATTAGGCGCTACGCCCAACTGGGTTAAAGCGGCAAAAATGGCAAAAATGAAAATTGACCACTTGGTTACTGTCGCCAAAAATAACGCATGCGAAAAATTGCTTGCCAAAATCGCGGCTTGCACCACTTTTTCCAAAAAAGTCGCGACAATCAAAGCGGCCAATAATATAAATACCGCTATTATGACATTGGGAATATACATCAAAACGCTGTTTAAAAATAAAGATATTTTATCCAATCCCAAAACATCAAAAGCCGCTAAAAGAAAAGCGATGATTATAAACCATTTCACAAGTTCGCCGACGAAATAACCAATATTCAATTTCAGGCCGGCTTTTTCCAGAGAAGCGCGAAAACCCATTTTTTCAAGCATTGCGTCAAAACCTAAAATATTAACCAATCTTCCGGCTAATTTTGCCAATCCAACAGCTATAATCAAACCGATTAAAAAAATAATCACCGCGCCAATAAAATTAGGAATGAAATTCACGAAACCCGCCCAAATAACCTCCAGCGAAGAAAAAATTATAGCGCCCCAATTTTGTATAAACATTTATTGATACAATCCAGATATGGAAATAATATACAAAATATGCATAATATTTACAACCTCCGGATATAATAATTTATTATTTTTCCCCCACAGACAATCTCCCGTAGAGAGATAATTTTCGACCGTTTATTAAAATTCTTTTCTTTCCGGGGAATTTTTAATTATCTCAAACGCCTCTTCGGCGCTGTCAACGATTGAATAAATACGCATATCCTCTTTGCCAATAAAATTAAATTTTCCATACACATCTGTTTTTATCCATTCAAAAAGCGGACTCCAAAATTCTTTGCCAATCATAACAATTGGTATTTTTACAAATATTTTCTTTGTCTGGACAAGAGTTATCAATTCAAAAAATTCGTCAAGCGTGCCGAATCCTCCGGGAAAAAATACATAAGCCTGCGCCGAATAAGCAAGCATTACTTTTCGCACAAAAAAATAATGGAAACCTACGCTTTTTTGCACGAACGGATTAACCCGTTGTTCGCTAGGCAGTTCAATATTCAATCCTATTGAATCGCCGTTGCTTTCAACGGCGCCACGATTTGCCGCCTCCATTATTCCAGGCCCGCCGCCGGTAACTACTCCAAAATCGGCTGTAGATAAGAGCGATGCCAATTTTTGAGATTCCTTATACCAATGATTATCTTCTTCCACCTGCGCCGAACCAAAAACAGTGACTGTCCGGCGAAAATCCGCCAAGAATTGAAAACCGCTTACAAACTCGGCTAAAATCCGAAATATTCTCCAATGAAAAGAAGAACGAAAATCGCCAAGCTTCTCTTCCGCCATTGGAAGATCCCTGGCTGGTATATTGATATTTTCTTTTTCCATTTTTTTTATTTTCATAAACGCATTGTATCATAAAAAAAATAATATACCAAATCACCTTCCCCGTCCGGCTAAAACTATTTTTATCGTCTTGAAAATAATCACTAAATCCAATAGGAAAGATCTGTTTTTTATGTAATAAAGATCATACTGCAAACGCGTTTTCATCGTTTCAATACTTGACGAATATTGCCAATTAACCTGAGCCCATCCCGTAAGACCCGGTTTCACTAAGCTCCTTTCTTTATGAAATGGAATTTCCGTCTCAAATATTTCTATCCAAGTCCGTCGTTCCGGCCTTGGACCGACCAAACTCATCTCTCCCTTAATTATATTTACAAACTGAGGTAATTCGTCCAACCGCAATTTTCGTAAAACTAGTCCAATTTTCGTTACCCGCTTATCGTTTATTTGGGCAAACATAGGACCATTGTTCTCAGCATCACATACCATTGTCCTAAATTTAAAAAGAGCGAATGATTTATTACGCAATCCCACCCTACTCTGCCGATAAAAAATAGGTCCCTTACCGTTGATTTTTATAGCCAAAACTGTCAATGGCAAAATAATAATAAATAAAAATCCAATTATGACTCCGGCCACTAAATCAAATAACCTCTTGCTAAAACTATAAAACCCCGAATAATGGACATTTTCCAAAAACCACACCTTACTCAACGGCTCTAATAATATTCTACCGGTTAAATTTTCGTAGAATGAAAAAATATTTATAAACTCTATCTTCCTGAATGATAAAATACTGAATAATTCATCAAGGGCTCGTTTGTCATTTGTTAAATCCACCGCGATTACAGCTAAATTAATAACCGAATTACCCGCATTGATTGATTGATGAAAATCGGAAAGCCGTATAATTTTAACAAAATCAAATTCATCCGCATTATTTTTTTCTTCCGTATTAACTATAAATAAAATTTTATATCCCGATTGTTTATTATTTTTTATTTCCCGAATAATATTTTTGGCATTTTCATTTAAACCGATAATAACGACATTTTTCACTAATCCCTTGCGCCAAATCCAAGAAAATAATAACTTGCGCCACAATGCCGATAAAACAAAAAACACGCCCGCATCAATCACTAAAAATGTTTTTGGAGAAATTATATTAAAAGATGTTTGAACATAAAAATAAAAAACGGCTGCGCCAAAAGCCGTAATTATCGCCATTGTATAATTTTTCAAAAAATTATCGGATCTGACATCGCCGTCCGTTCCGTAAAAACCGTAAAAAATAAAAATAAAAAACCAAATAATATAAATAACGCTAAAATGAAAAATATGCGCCGCAAATGTATGGTCATAAAAATTAGCGCCATATCTGATATAAAGCGCGATAAATAACGCCAAATAGGCGGCAATCGCATCACCGAATATTAAAATTAAGATTCGTAATTTCATCATTGATTCCCCGTCACGCCCCGTCTGCCGTAGGCAGACGGGGCGTGACTTATCCGCTATTTCAGCAAACACTGCGAAAATTACTACGCAACCAATTAAATTAACGACCGCGCAACTTCTGTAATTCTTTTTTCGCCGCCTCGTTTTCCGGCGCCACCTTAATCAATAACTCATAATACTTAATCGCTTCTTCTTTATTGCCAATATCCTGATAATAAACGGCAAGCATAGCCAAAATTTGGGGATCATCCGGATTCTTTTCCAATCCGAATAATAAAATATCATCAGCTTGGTCTTCTTTTGATTTATACAAATACCTGTATAAATCATGCAAATCACGCCATGCTTCAATATTTGACGCATCAACTTCCGTTATTTTTAAATACAATTCCTCGGCTTCGCTGAAATCTCCAATGTCCTTATAAATATTGGCAAGATTATTTAAGGCCGGTATGCTCTTTGGATTTAAACGCAATATTTCCTTATAATATCTTTGAGCCGTTTCTTTATCATTTAATGTGTCATGTAAAAATCCGATAATTTCAAACGCGTCCGTATCATTGGGATTTTTTGCCAGCAATTCTTTCGCCACGGTTATTCTGCTCATAAAAACTTCCCTTTGCCCTTCCGGTCTGTCTTTCATCAATTGAATTAAATTTTCCTCGCTGAATTCCAACGGTTTCCTGTTAAAAAAATCTTTTATTTTTCCACCGCCCAAAATGGCAACCGCGATAATAACAATCAAAAGAACAGCAATAACAATCTCTATATTTTCTTTAATAAATTTTTTCATTTAATGATTTACAAATTGCGAGCATTGAAATTTTACGCTTTTTTATAAAATACTCAGCATAAACCAATACCGCAATTCATGATTTTTAATATTATACATTAATAATACAATTATTCTGACCCGATGACAATAATCCGCGCTTTATTGTTATTATCAATAATTTGCTTTAATATAAAATTATGAATCCAACAAATCAAAGATCGGAAAAAATTGCCAATAAAATAATCCTCTGGGGAATATATTTTTCAATGCTGAATCCGCTTTTAATAAGCCCTTATTTACTGTTACCGGATAAATTCGCAAAAGCGGTAATCTTCAGAATTACCATTGAAATTATTTTAATCGCTTATATTTTCCTTATTTTACGCGACAAAAAATACCTTCCCCGTTTTGATATTTTGACTTGGGCAGTAACAATCTTTTGGACAGCCGCTTTATTTTCTGTAATCTTCTCAATGCAACCATTTACCAGTATGTGGGGATCCGCTACACGCGGAAGCGGTTTTTTTAATTTCACTCATTATATAATCCTGTTTTTTATATTAAGAGGGGTGGCGCAAAATAAAAATCAATGGCAAAAAATATTTAATTTCGCAATTATCGCGGCAATGTTAACCGCTTTATTCGCCATACTTCAAAGAATATTTCCCGCATTAAACGCGAGTTATATGAATTCCATATATTATCGACCGGCGGGAACTATGGGCAACCCCATAATGCTCGCGAATTATCTGGCAATGACGGTTTTTCTCGCGTTCGCTTTCTGGAAACAAGAAACGATTCGCCGAAAAAAAATATTATATTTTCTTGCCGGAACACTTATGCTGATCGCAATTTTCATCTCGCAAACGCGAGGAACTTTTTTAGGTCTTGCCGTGAGCGGACTTTTTCTGCTAATGTTTTATCCGTCAAAAAAATTAAAATTTCAAACAAAAAAAAGATTGCTGATACCGCTTATTATCATCGCGTTAATTATGCCATTTTTTATATTCCGAAATAATCTTAATATTTTACCGGAAAGATTTCTGATTTTTGACAGTTCAAATCGCCTCACTTCATGGAAAATAGCCATAAAAGCTATTGCAGACAAACCAATATTCGGCTGGGGAATGGAAAATTTCGCCATACCTTTTGATAAATATTATCCCGGCGGATACACAAATTCGTATAACAATATCGCTGAAACTTGGTGGGACAAAGCCCACAATGTACCGTTAGATATCGGGACAACAATGGGTCTCGTCGGTCTTATCGCCTATTTTTTTGTATTTGCCGCAATTTTTCAACGATTACGCAAAAATCCAGCGAACAATAATAATATTTCAATGCCGCATATTATTGGCGCAATTTTCATCGCGCACTTTATCCAAAATCTTACCGCTTTTGACAGCGTTACTTCCGAAATTATGTTTTTTACTCTCCTCGCCTATATTTATTTTTTATCATCCGAAAAATATGACTCCATTGATAATCAAAATAATTCGCGAATCGGATTTGCGCGCCTGACGAAATGGAAAAAAATGATTTTCGCCGCTTCCGCCATTACCATCTTGATGATTCTGGTACGGGTAAGCTTAATCCCCTTTTGGCTTAATTATACAAGCAACAAAACCGTTATAATTGTAAAGCAAGGTTTATACAACGAAACGATGCAATTTTACCGCGGCATTACCGAAAAATATAAAGAAAAAATATATTTTGAAAAAGAGTTGAATGAAAAATTTATGAAAATCGCTTCTTATTTCGCTCCGCTATTGCTTGATCAAACGCAAAATCGCGAAGAATATTTGAAATTAAACCAAGAAACAATCAATCTTTTAAAAAGAAACATTAAGCTTGAACCGTATCATACAAAACATTATTACAACATCGGATTATTCTATAGTAATATAGCAGTGCTTAATCCTTCCGCGGGCCAGGAAGGATTAAGCTATTTCACGAAATCATTAGAATTATCTCCCAACCGCGAACAAGCGCTTGTTGAATCGGCAAAATTGCAAATGATATTTTTGGATTATGACGGCGCCATAACAAAATTACAAAAAACAACTGCGATAAATCCCGAATTAGCCGAACCATATTTATGGCTCGGTATTGCCAATCTCTACAAAAAAAATAATGAAATCGCCGATGAATATTTTTCAACCGCCAAAAAATACGAATATAATTTTGAGGAAATGAACGCGTTAAAATTAATGTCCGGCGCATATGCCGATAATCAACGGTGGGCAAAAGCAATTCCTTATTACATAAAAATATTGGAAAAAAAACCGGACAATATTGAAACTCGCGCTCTCCTTGCCGGTTCTTACCAAAAAATCGGCAACATAAAAGAAGCGCGTCGTGAAGCGGAAATCCTGCTAAAAATCGCACCGCAGGCAAAAGAAAGTATTGAGGCGTTTTTAAAAGGATTAAAATAACTCAACAAAAAACCCGTCCCGCATTAATGCGGGACGGGTTTTTTAAATCTTATATTTTCGTTATTTCCACTTCCGTAAAATCCTGCTTATGTCCTTGTTTTTTATGATATCTTTTTTTTGCCTTATATTTGAAAATAATTATCTTATCGCCCCTGCCTTGTCTTAAAATTTTGCCCTCCACTTTAATACCATCTATAAAAGGCGCGCCGATTTTCACTTCTTTTCCATCTTCGTCCGCCAAAAGCAAAACTTCGCCAAATTCTATTTTGGCTCCAATTTCACCTTCAATCTTTTCTATCTTTATTTTATCTCCCCCTTTAACTTTATATTGTTTTCCCCCTGTTTTAATTATCGCAAACATAATATTCTTTTCCAAAAACATTAAAACAAACACTTCTGGAAATAATTATTTATCATTATCGTTAATGATATGCTAACAAAATAATAAACAACAGTCAATAATCATAACGATTTTATCACTTTAATTTTTCAATTCCGTTTTATGTCCTTCATTGTCATATTCATATATCTTGCCATTTTCTTCCTCCTCTATTGCCTTGTGCGAACCGTCGCAAAACGGCTTATTTTTTGATAAACCGCACATACAAATCCAAGCAGATTCTTTCTGCGGTTTAATTTCCAAGGGGCTCTTTGCTTGTATAATAATTTTTCTAGCCATATATTTATTTTTTTATCGTAAAATTAATTTAATCGACCCTTGATAATATCCCAATTTATTTCGCTAAATTTTTCTTTGGTAGCCCCTACGGGATTTGAACCCGTGTTTTCGCCATGAGAAGGCGACGTCCTAGGCCACTAGACGAAAGGGCCATAGCAAAATTTCTCTCCCTACGGAAGATGTCCCGCAGGGACATAATTTCTTAATAAATATCCAATAACCAATTCTACGCGTCTTTATAGTCTTGCCGAACCAATAATTCCTTAGCTTTTTCCGGTTCAGCCATAATCTCCTTGACAATTTTTTCCATTCTCATTTCCTGCGATCCTTTTATTAAAATCATATCGCCAGAATTAATTTTTTTCTGAAGAAACTTGCCCGCTTCTTCAACTTGATGCTGATCAAAATAAAAAATATTTTCTTTGTTAAAACCGCGAGACAATGCTTCGTCATAAATAAATTTCGCCCGCAAACCTACGGCAATAATAAAATCACAAACTTCCGCCGCTTTAACGCCCAAATTACAATGCGCTTTTTCCGTATATTCTCCAAGTTCCAACATATCGCCCAAGATAGCAATTTTACGATAATCCTTAAATATTGCCAATGTTTCTATGGCCGATATGGCCGCCAATGGAGAAGAATTATAACTATCATCTATTATCCACGATTTTTTAATTCCTTTCAAGAGCTTTGTCCGCCCGGGCGGAGAAATATAATCACCGATACCTTCCGTAATTTCCAACAAATTCATACCCAACGCTATGGCGATACTGGCCGCCGCAAGAACGGCATAAGCCTGCGAATACCCCAAAAGCCCACAAATTCTTACGGGTACCGTACTTCCGTTGTATGCTATTTTAAAACTCATATAAAGATTCGTATCCAAATTATTTTTATCTTCTATACCGCCAATGGCATAATTATCGCCCTTAACAACGGCGCCACTTCCAAAGCCATATGTCAATATTGATATGTTTTCCGACAATGAATAGCGCATATCGCGCACGGATAAATCATCATAATTTAAAACGGCGACTCCATTTTCTGGCAAAGCCATTAAAAGTTGCATTTTTTCTTCTATTAACGCGTCGCGTTCGGGAAAAAATTCAATATGAGCCGGCATTTCTCCTATAGCCGTAACAACGGAAATATTCGGTCTAACAATATCGGTCAGATTCTTTATATCGCCTTGCTTATCCACTCCCATTTCCAATACCAAAAATCTCGGGAAATTATTGTTTTTCCAAAAAAATAAAAAAATTCCGCTGAAAATAACATTCAAATATTCAAAAATTGTCAATTTACCGCCTCCAGATCCGATCACTGACATCGGAACGCCAATTTCATTGTTATAATTCTTCACGCTTTTACGAACCATAAATCGTTTTAAAATCAAAGTAAAAACAGCATCCCTGGCGCTTGTTTTACCCACACTTCCAGTAATGGCTATAATTACCGGAGCATACCGCCATAGTATGAATTTTGATATATATTTTAAAATAAATTGTAAAAATAATTTCATAAATTATAATTTTTTTTTATTTAATTACATTATAGTCCGGCGGTATTCCATAGTAATTCAACATAAATTCGGTTAATTTTCTAAAAGTCAAACTTAAAGAATTGGACGCAAAATTTATTCCTTTCGGATTATTAATTTTCAATAAAATCGCAAAACGAGGATTGAAAGCTGGCGCGAAACCGATAAAAGTATGAATAGTTTCTTCGCCATAATTCTTCTCGTCCTTTAACGGAACCTGGGCCGTTCCCGTCTTTCCGGCTACATAATATCCTGGAATTTTAGCGACTTTATCATAACCATTATCCACGACGCTTACCATCATATTGGTCAGCGATCGCGCCGCGGCTGAAGAAATTATCCGCTCGCCTTCACCAGTCTTAACTTCAATAATTTTTCCATCTTGATTGCGAAACGAAGATAAAACGCGCGGTTGAACCATAATTCCCTTATTGGCTATGGCGGAAACTGCGGAAATAAGTTCAATGGGTGTTATGGCGATTCCCTGCCCAAACGAAGCGGTTGCGTAATTTACATCGCGACCAAAATATAAATTGGAAATATTGCCGACAACTTCTCCCGCAAGATCGATGCCGGTTTTTTTATCAAAACCAAAAGATCTTATATACTTTAAAAAATCATCTTTACTTAAAAGACTTTCCGCAAAAATAACGCCGGTATTCAACGATTTTTCCAGCACCTGCGTCATTGTCTGCTCACCATGACTTTTTTTATCCCAATTTTTTATGGTATACCCGCCCATTTTAACGAAACCCTCGTCTGTATAAACAGTTGATGGGGTAATTTTTCCGCTATCAAGCGCCGCCGCCATTGTGATTATTTTAAAAACAGAACCAGGTTCAAAAAGATTACGAATGGATGAATTTGAAAAAACACTGACATCTTCCATCTTAAAGTACTCATTCAAATTAAACGACGGATAATTCGCCATAGCCAATATTTTCCCCGATACGGGATCCATAACAATCACATTGCCGGAATCGGCGCTCCATTTATCCACCACCTGCTTCAATTTATCTTCCGCCACAAGCTGAATATTTTTATCTATGCTTAAAATCAAATCGCTTGATTTTTCTTTAAAAGAAACAAAATCTCCAATAACCGCAAAAAACTTGCTTAAAGTATTTTTATCATTATTTACGCTTTGATCCGCTGTCCCTTTTAAATTATCTTCGTAAAACCCTTCAACCCCGTATTGTCCAACCCGTTTGTCCGTATCAAATCCGACAAAACCCAAAACATGAGCCAAAATATTCCCCAACGGATAATATCGGACATCTTCGTCCACGACATTAACTCCTTTTATACCCAAATCTTTAATCTTTTGCGCTTCATTATCGCTTAAACGATGCGCCAATGGTTCATAAGGATCGTTTTTTTTATCAAATTTCTCGCGAATTAGTTCCTTATCTAAACTCAATATAATCGCCAACTCTTCCACCGCCCTATTGCGATCCTGCTCATTGACATCCCTTGGCGAGATAAAAACCATCGGCCACTTCTTATTAACGGCCACCGAAAATAAATCATTTTTATCATAAATCAAAATTTCACCCCGCTTATTTTCCGGTTTTTCCCGCGCTTTATATTGTTTTTCGGCTAAGTTTTTATAATATTCCCCTTTTATAACCTGCAATGAAAATAAACGGCCTATAATAGCCGCTCCCATAACAAGCAAAGTAAAAAAAATTATTCCCATTCGCCAATTTCGCATTACAAAAAGTCTTATCTATTTACGACAACGGCCGGTTCAAAAATATCCAAATAACTTATCTTTTTTATTTCCAAAAATCCCAAAATAGACAACTCTGATTTCAATGACTCAAACGAAGAAAGGCCAGATTTCTCTACCAAAAGACGCTGATTTTCCGTTTTTAAATTCTCCAATGTTTCACTATCTGACTTTATCTCATATTTTTTTTCCGCAATAACATTTATCTCGATTATATAAAAAGTCAAAAGTATAAAAAAAGTTATTGCAAAAAATACAGTAGAAATAAGCCACCCGTCCGATGCGCGATAAATTTTTCCGGACGCATTATTGTAATTGACGCAATTATTTTTAATAAAACTCATAGGAAATTTATATTTTTATAGCCACTCGTATTTTAGCCGATCGCGCGCGATGATTATTTTTTACTTCTTCAAAAGAAGGTTTTATCGGTTTTTTTGTTAAAATATTTACCTCACCTTTTAATTTTTTTTCACGAAAAAAATATTTAACCTGCTTATCTTCCAATGAATGGAATGAAATAACCGCTAACCGCCCTCCACTACTTAAAACATCAAATGCTTGCGGTAAAACCGACTTTAAATTTTCCATTTCGCGATTAACTTCAATTCTTAACGCCTGAAAAATCCTCGTGGCGAAATGTATGCGATTGTGCCGGTATTTTGAGGGAACAGCCGATTTAATAACACCAATTAATTCTTTCGTTGTTTTTATCGGCATAATCTTTCTTGCTTCAACTATTCTTCGAGCCATAGACCGCGCAAATCTTTCTCCCCCGTATTCCCTAAAAATTTCCGCCAATTTTTCGCCACTATACTTATTTATTATTTCTTCCGCATTTAAAAGATCATTGCAAGAATTATCGCCGACAAAATTCATACCAAGCGGCTCATCTTTTAAAAACGAAAAACCCCGACCACTTTCGTCAATGTGAAACGAACTCATTCCCAAATCAAGCAAAACGCCACTAATATTATTAAAATTATATTCGTTGACTATTTTTTTTAAATTAGCAAAATTATCATTAACCAAAATTAATCGTTCGCGCAAATCAAAATCAGATATCCTCGTTATAACTCGCTTAATCATCTCCATATCCCAATCTATCGCCAACACTTTTCCATTCGGCGCGGTTCTATTAAGAACACCCAATGTATGACCTCCATCACCCAAAGTGCAATCAATAAAATTTTCACCGGACTTCAGATCTAAATATTTAAGTGTTTCGTTATAAAGAACGGGTATATGCAAAATAAATAAATGACACGATTTCTAATTTTCAATTTTAAATGAATTTTAAATTAAAAATTAGAATTTGAATTAGAAATTAGAAATTAGAAATTAGAAATTAGAAATTAGAAATTAGAAATTGAAAGTCCAAGTTTTTAGATTTTAAACTCCTACTTCTCCCAATCTTTCGGCAATATCATTGCTGTTCTTTTCCGTATCGGTCTTATATTTTTCCCATCTATCTTCATCCCAAATTTCCAGTCGATTATACAAACCGGCAATTACCGTTTTCTGCTGAATAAAAGCGTATTTTCTTAAATAATCAGGTATAACTATTCTACCTTGACTATCAATTTCCACATCCATAGCGCCGGCAAGCATCAATCGCACAAAAGCCCTGGTATTTGACTGATTTATTGAATATTGGGCAAGTTTCTGCGCAATCTTTTTCCATTCATCTTTCGGATAAACAAACAAACAATTATCCAATCCCCTTGTAATTACCAACCCCCTCCTTAAGCCCACCTTAAAGCGCGCCGGCAAAGCCACGCGCCCTTTAATATCTACTAAATGTTTATATTCTCCTAAAAACATACTTATCAATTTATAATCCACTCATCCCCACTTCATACCACTTTAATTACATTCTATTCCACTATAATTTATCCGTCAATTAAGAATATGTGGATAACTTCGGGTGGTTGACAATATCCTTAATTCGGATACAATAATAAAAAGTAAAAATACAACACTCTTCTTTGAAAATAAAATATTAAAGGAGCTGTAAAATGATTATCGGAATTCCAAAAGAAATAAAAAACAATGAGAATAGGATTGCGCTAACTCCGAAAGGAACCGCGCTTTTAATAAAAAAAGGGCATGAAGTTTTTATTGAAAAAGATGCCGGAATCGGCAGTGGATTCATAGACCAGGAGTATAAAAAAGCCGGAGCGAAAATAGTTACCGCGCAAGAAGCATGGAACGCGGATATTATAGTAAAAGTCAAAGAACCGTTGCCGCAAGAATACCGATATTTTAAGAATAATCAAATAATATTCACCTATTTACATCTTGCCGGGGCGCAAAAAAGTTTAACTGAAGCCCTAATACAAAGCGGATGCATAGCCATTGCTTATGAAACGGTTGAAAAAAACGGCTCCCTCCCATTATTGAAACCGATGAGTGAAGTTGCGGGAAAAATCGCCATACAAGAAGGATCAAAATTTATGCTTAAAATGCACGGCGGACAAGGCATCCTTCTGGATAAAATTTTTGGGGTTATTCCGGCAAATGTTGTCATAATAGGAGCTGGTGCTTCTGGCACGGCAGCCGCTGTTGCAGCAGCCGGAAGAGGCGCAACCGTCACATTACTTGATATCAATAAAGAAAAACTCGCGCGCCTCAAAAAAGAAATCCGCGGAAATGTTCATACAATCATTTCAACTAAAAAATCAATTCTTAAAGCGGTAAAAAAAGCGGATTTACTGGTAGGAGCCGTGCTTATTCCCGGAAGAAAAGCTCCAAAAATTATTACCGAAAAAATGATAAAATCAATGAAGTACGGTTCGGTTTTTGTGGATATTTCCATTGATCAGGGAGGATGCGCCGAAACTTCGCGCCCGACAACTCACGAAAATCCCGTTTTTACGAAATACGGAATTACACATTACTGCGTGACTAATATGCCAGGCATTGTCCCGAGAACATCCACTTTGGCGCTTACATCCGCAACGCTCCCATATATCCTAAAAATAACGAATCAAGGAGTAGAAAAATTAGCTCTTCACGACAATTGTTTCGCCAAAGGAATAAATGTGTATAAAGGAAATCTTGTATCCAAACCCGTAGCAGAAAGCCTGAAAATGAAATATTCCGATCTGACAAAAATAATTTAAACTAAAATAATCTCTCGTAATATTACGAGAGATTATTTATTTTATTCGCGCGTTATCGCGTTTACCGTTTTTTTTAATCGCTTATGTCTATTAATTTTGAACGGGAAGTATGCCCGGAAACAATGTTTACGCGCGAACCGCTAACGCCAAAAAATTCCGCGATCGCTCTAACAATCGCTTTATTTACCCGCCCCTGAACCGGCGGCTCTTTCACTGAAACTACAAAATGCGCGAAATCAATTTTCTCCACCCGTTCTTCTTTGGCGTTCGGTTTCGCTTTTACGAAAATTTTCATAACCATATTTTACCGCAAATCGTTCTAAAATCAAAATAAAAAATACAGCTAAAAATATCGAACATAAAAAATTACCCCGCAGTATTGCGAGGTAATTTTCGTAATTTCTGTTCAAGAAATACTAGGCCTTCTTAACCTTCACGGCCGAAGGACCTTTTGGAGATTCATTGTTGACCTCAAAAGTTACGGCATCACCCTCGCGAAGTTCGCTAAATCTGACCCCGTCCAATTCGTTGGCATGAAAAAACAAATCTTTTTCCTCGCCATCCGGAATTATAAATCCGAAATTTTTGTCAGACAATAATTTTTTTATTTTTCCGTTCATAAACATGGAAATAAAGTTAGTAAAATCATATTTTGATAATATAAATTCAACTCTATTTCTATAATAACTATTTATTTTATGCTGGATGTCGACTCTAAAAACACTTGATTTAAACCTATTTTAATAGATTAAAGGAAAACATTTCTAATTGAAATACTCCCCTGAAGCAAGTATTAACTCTCCTAAGCTTACAATATCTACGGTATCATACTTTCATTAATTTGTCTATGGTCTTGATGCGCTTAGTGAAAATCCATAACCGCAATCTACCTCGGTATCACTTCTTTCCACTTTGGTTCCAGTTTCGGCGGTGGTCCGACTTGAATTGGCTTAGTTATGGATTTTATTCTGCCGGCGCTGTCCGTAATCGTTAAAGAAACACTCTTAGATCCTTCCGCGTTAAATTTAGCGATAGGATTTTGCTTGGAACTAGATGACGGAATTCCATCCGCGAAACTCCATGACCAGCTATCCAAAGAAGCGCCCTCGGAAGCCGTTGATGTATCTCTGAAATACACGCTACTATTCTTCATCGCAACAATAGTAGAACAAGATTTAAAATCAGAACCGCTTAATGAACAATCAAAATCAGCTTCAATATCACGCAAGATAGTAAATGACTGCGAAGCGGTTAAAGACAATCCGGTTGTATCGGCGGCATACATTGAAGCCGAGTGACTGCCGATGGCAATACCGCTATCCACGGTTGGCCAAAAATCTCCGACGCAAAGACTGCTTTTTGTCATGCCATCTATTTTGAAATCGCATGTTGAAACATCAAGATCGTCATTATTATCAATAGCGGAATACGATAATTTCAAAGCGCCATCAACGCCGGCAACAACTCCCTTATATCCCTTGCAAGATAACGGATCGCAGTCAATGGTAACTGTTGGCGGGACTGGCACAACACAAGCGTCAGAAGATATCACGGATACCACGGAAGAATAATCGGAACATTGGTCGCCACTACCGCACGCTTTAACTCTATAATCATAGCTTAAGCCGTATCCCAAACCGGAATCAGCATATGATGTTCCCGTTATCCCCGTTATTTCCAAACCATTCCTGTCGAGCGTGTAACTTGTCGCGCCGCTTACCGCATCCCACGACAAATTAATATTACCGCCACAATCTCCGGTTGATCCCTTAAGATTAGAGGGGGGGGTAAGAATAATTGGCTGAAATTTAACTATAACTTCAACACCTAACTTCTCTTTAGGCATCTTAAATTCACATACATCACCGTCTGCCGTCCCGTAACAAGATTTCCACACCGCTTCATATCCGATTTCACTCGCTGTGGCTGTCAACTTGACATATATAAGAGGCAACTCAATTGAGCAATAATCATCTGGGGAATCTAATAGACAAGCATTAAACTCATCCATTGCCAGTTTGATCTCTATGGCAGATTGAGCAACTATGGTATCAATGAAATAACTCTTGATTTTAGCCAACCAACCAATGTCCTTTCGTTCACTCGCCGCCAATTGCGGACTGCTGATTTTTACCTTGCCATTCCCGCCGAACGCATCCCGTTTAATCGTTAATTTAATCATTGGATATTTCGCTATCACCTTAACATCATCAGTTACAAAACCTCCTCCCGCTATTTTCTCGCAAGTCAAAGTAAATTTATGCGTTTCGTCAATCATTGGTCCATCGTTACCTTTCCATATTTCTTTTATTTCTTCGTCACCTATATATTTTTTTATACCGGTCCAATCATTGAAAGTAGACGAAGCGCTACACTTATTTTTCGTAAGAAAAGTCTTCCATATCAACAAGGCGTCAGTTTCAGGGAAAATTACGGTTTTTGGTATAGCCCTAAGAAAAACATTCGGTTGGTTTACTGCAATCGCAACTGACTTGGAAATTGAACCGCCGGAACCGGTACACTTTAAAGTATAGTTAGTTCCTACGGTGGGCCATACTGATTCATCGCCGGATAGCGCTTTATTGCCAGACCAGCCATCCGAAGCAGTACAGGCAGTAGCATTTGCGGAAGTCCAAGATAATGTTGATGAACTGCCTAAGTTTATCAAGACAGGATTGGCTGAAAAAGTGAGAGTGGGAGCGGGAGGAGTACTGGCGGATTCCGTGACCGTGGCAACGCCGACCAAACCTTTCGCGTCAGTGACGGTTAATTTCAACACATAGTTTCCCGCCACGATGGCAGCGTAGATTGGTCCGGAGATGGAAGCGGATCCGCCGCTAATATTGCCACTGGATCCTGAAAGAGACGGACAAGCGCCGGGACAACTGTCAAAACTCCACTCATAACTGCTAAGATTATTATCAATATCAGTGGCTGACGCGCCGGAATGCGTGTGGTTTGTATTTATCATAAAAGAGTGAGCCGGACCGGCATTGACGACGGGAGAAGGAATGGGAACAGTCAAGGGCAATTCTGATCTTATATAATCACTTTGGGCAAATGCCTTATCTTCCCCGCTAATTATAAAATTCTCTCGATCCCATTCATCAAAATAAGGTCCTGTCCAGGCGCCGAAATTTCCCGAATAAGCGCCGCTATCGTAATAACCTACCTGCCTAAAATATACAATTATTTTCGGATTTTTCAATTGCATAGCACTCATCCAGCTTGCGTCCACATCAAATGCCTTATACTGACTTATACCACCGCCCTGTTCATAATAAAACCTTTTTTCATAACCAAAACTACTGCCACCTTGCGTGTCAAAAAGTATCGATTGCTCGAAATAATCATCAGCCACTACGGATATCTGAATACTAATCATTTGGGATGAGTTTTCACACGCATAGGTTGAAGTGAAATAATCAATACCAACCTGACCATAAGAACTACTATTGTTAAAATACCCAGTAAAATTAGCGTTTGCCCCTGTAACATAAGCTTGATTACCGTATTCACCGGACCATAAACTTTGCGTATTTTCATAAAAACTGGTCCACCATTGACCACTACCGTAAGGAGAATATGTCGGATATGTCTTTATCACAACAGCCAAAGCAACGGAGGAAAACATCACAATGCCCGCGAGCAAAATAATCGGAGTCAAAATACCAAGTAAAGCGTTTTTCTTTTTTCTAAAAAATAGCAAACCGAGTAAAGTGGCCGCCAACGCAAGCGCGCCAATATACAGATAACTTTTAATATCCTGTTTACCGACAACCTTCGGCAACACTCCCGACTCCCCTGCCAATTCTTGTTGATTGGAAAATAATGAAACATCATAAGACATTCCCTGGCATTTCTTATCTAAAACAACATCTATAATCTTATTCTTTTCCATCCCGTCAGTTATATTATCAAGAACTTCTTCTTTCTCACCGCAAACGGTTCCGTTTTTATTTTTTATAACGACCTTCATTGCCACATTGTCCAATTTGGAAATGTTTTCCTCATCAAGCCAAAAAAGATCGGCTGATCCGAAATAATTCACTGACAAGGATATTGTGTCTCCCTTAATGTAAAAATCATTGAACGGACTAACTTGAGCAACCCCCTGTATCCGCGCCGATTTTCCGGAAATTATCCATCTAAAATTCATATTAAAAGACCTCACTCCCCCGTCTTTATCATTGAAACTCAATAAACTTTGATACGCTTGCGGTTTTTCCGCTTTGGGCATAGATATGTTTACCAACTTTGTTTCTCCAGCTTTAAAAACAAATTTCTCTTCTGAACTTTCTGCGGCGATCGTTCCGCCAAGCGGCATACCATATACAAACATTTCCTTCCATAGAATTTTAGGAAAAACCTCCATTTCTTCATTACCGATATTCTTAACCAAACAATTTATTTCGGGACTTTCTCCGGGCAAAAAAGACGGACCGTCGTTATTTCTAAATTTTTCACCGTTTTTATTTAATACGACGCAACTCTCTTGATCGAAAGCCAAAAATCCTTCTTTTTTAGATGAACCGAGGTCTCTTACAACTTCACTGTAATCAGCTTCCGCTCTACCGTTTGAATGAATAAAACTTAATTCAATAAGATAATTTAATTTGGGAATATACGGACTTATCGGCAAATTATAAGAAAAAACTTTTTGTTCGTTCGGTTTTAACGAAAAGAATTCCCTTCCTTCATCGGCCGAAACAATCAACGGAGACAACATTAGTCTACTATCCTTTGGTTTGATAAGCGGATCAATCGTTCTTAAAGTAAGCAAGTAGGTAATATCCGAAGACGCGATATTGTTGCTTGAATTAAACAAAACACCGCTGATGTTTATTTCCGTATCGCTTTTTTCTATTTTAACATCCTTTATTTCCATTATTGGCGCTTCTGTTTGTTCTTGAGCTATCGCAATATTGTAGGAAAATAAAACAGAAAATAAAACAAAAACAGCCACGAATAAAAACCCGCTTTTTTGAAAATAAATTGGCATAAAACTCGGGAATGATTGTTGAACGGATTTTATTAAAAATACGCCCGCAACCATACCTTTATTGATTATTAAAATTATTTTTAAGTTAAATAATCTTTATATTTATATTATACACCAAATATAAAACGATGCCAAATGCGTGTACCTGACGGGTACATAGGTAACACTTTTATGGAATTATTAAAGTTAATTGGC
>ERZ1292640.134-Hain-H43-02um-R1-134-length-58257-cov-5_pt1 | contig 58257 bp, 54 predicted proteins | sample MGYA00564404_ERZ1292640 | MGnify/ENA primary metagenome ERZ1292640 (study PRJEB36523, sample SAMEA6512636) | groundwater metagenome | collected 2019-01-08 | study: AquaDiva: Metagenomics assemblies of 32 groundwater samples | reverse complement strand
CAGCATCCATGCGATTATAGGTGAAAACGGCGCTGGAAAATCCACGGCGATGAAGATCCTTTTCGGCATGATACAACCCGATGCGGGAAGAATATTACTCGGAGGAGAAGAGAAAAAATGGGGATTTTCTTCTGATGCGATTAAGTGCGGCATAGGCATGGTTCACCAGCACTTCATGTTGGCCGGAGCATACAGCGCTCTAGAAAACTTGCTTTTAGGAACGGAAGCACATCCTTTTTTTCAGTTAAACAATACTGCAGCCAAGCAAAAGTTAAGGCACCTGGCTGACAAGTACGGTTTTTCTAAAATCAACTTGGATAAAAGCGTTGAATCATTCCCCGTGGGCGTCCAACAGCAGCTTGAAATCTTAAAGCTTCTTTATAGAGAGGCATCCATTCTAATTCTTGATGAACCAACAGCAGTCCTAACCCCACAAGAGACCGCCTCCTTGTTTTCGAACCTAAAGAAATTAAAATCAGAAGGTAAAACTGTTTTGATCATTACACATAAACTTCGAGAAGTAATGGCAGTATCCGACGAAGTAACAGTTTTGCGGGGTGGTAGAACAATAGGCAGCGTAAGGACCGCTGATACAAGTCCTGACAAGTTGGCTGTAATGATGGTTGGTAGGAGAATAATGCCGATATGTGGCACCAGGTCTGAATTGCCTAAAAAAATCCATGGAAAAATTAATGGTCAGCCTGTGTGTCAGGTCAGTGGGGTCAAGACTGGCGATTCTAATTTATTAGACGGTATCAACCTAGTAGTCAACGCTGGCGAAATTGTCGGCGTGGCCGGGGTTCAAGGCAATGGGCAAAATGAGCTTGTTCGTATGCTTTTATGTCCTCGTGATTTTGCAGGTCTAGCTACAGGAATGGTGTCTGTTTGTGGGCTGAATATTTTTAATGGATTTTTTGGCATGGAGACTAAAGCCATTAAAAAGTTAGGTGTCGGCGTGATTCCAGAGGACCGTCAAAGCGAAGGGCTTCTTATGGACAGACCGGCATATGAAAATTTCATACTAGGTATGCAAAGAAATCGGAAGTTCAGCAAAAAAGGTATTTTGTCACAAAAACAAATAATAAATTCGTCATTGCAGGCGCTCAAGAATTTTGACATCAGGCCGCAAAGAACTGACCTGAACGCGAAGGATTTTTCCGGAGGGAATCAACAAAAGCTTATCATCGCGCGTGAGTTTGAAATGAAGCCACGGTTTTTAATAGCCGTACAGCCTACGCGCGGTGTTGATATTGGCGCTGTTGAAGCGATCCATCGCCAGATCTTGGCGGCAAGGGATGGGGGCACGGGCGTTTTATTGATCTCCTACGATTTAGATGAAATTATCGAATTATCCGACCGTATTTTGGTGATGTATGAAGGGCGCATTATCTCGGAATTCATGCGTGGTGAAGCTACTGAAAAAAATCTAGGTCTATGCATGGGTGGTGCAAAGGCATGAAAGTCAAAATACTTCGCCCCATAATTGCTGCCATGTCAGGGATAGCCATCGGGCTCATCATCGTGACTTTTGCCGGTGAAAACCCATGGAATGTGTTCCGTATCTTGGTAAAGAGCGCATTTGGTACAAAATATGATTTGGGCATGACACTTTTTTATTCCACGCCGCTAGTTTTTACGGGGCTTTCAGTGGCCGTCGCTTTTCGTGCAGGGCTGTTTAATATAGGAGCGGAAGGACAGCTAACCATGGGAGCTTTGGCAGCAGCAGCTGTCGGGATAATATTCCCGGAGCTGGGTTCACCATGGGCCCCCATGCTTGGGGTGCGTGCTGCATTTTCTGCGGGGGCATGTTGGGGTGCCATACCTGGTTGGCTTAAGGCCAGGCGTGGCGCTCATGAAGTAATAAATACGATAATGTTAAATTTCGTCGCAGCTGGAATATCAAGCTGGGTAGTGCTTTACCTGCTGAAAAACACTGAATCCCAAAATCCTGAGACCATGCCAATAGGACATTGGTATTTCGTCAGGCACCTTGAATTTTTTGGTGACGCCCCAGTGAGTACTGCTTTGTTCCTGGCTATTATCGTGTCCTTGCTTGTGTCTTTTTTCTTATGGAGAACCGTGCTTGGTTTTGAGATCAGCGCCGTCGGTTGTAATGAGAAGGCTGCACGAGTGGCTGGGATAGATCCTGGCAAAATACAGCTACTTGCTATGGCTTTAGCTGGAGGGCTAGCCGGGCTTGTCGGTGTGTCTGAAGTGCTTGGCAATGCAGGAAAGTTCAGGATAGGTTTTTCTCCTGACTTTGGATTCATGGGGATAGCGGTTGCTTTACTGGGCAGGAACAATCCAACTGGTGTAGTGATCGCAGCGCTACTTTTTGGAGCTCTTCACAAGGGGACTTCGGATCTGGATTTAGAAACTGAATATGTTACACGAGATCTTTCAATGGTACTGCAATCACTAGTGATTATTTCGGTAGCCGCGGATGGTTTGTGGGATCAGCTCGGGACAGCAATCAAAAGGAAATTTAGGCGTGATTTTGCTTCAGTTGATTGAATCGACGATAAGGGTATCCACCCCTTTGCTTTTGGCAGCGGTGGGCGGAATTGTGTGCGAACGCTCCGGTGTTATTAATATAGCACTGGAAGGTAAAATGCTTATCGGTGCATTTGCTGCAGCTGCGGTTTCACATCTTATCGGGTCACCCTGGATTGGGGTTGGTGCCGCTATTATTTTTGGTGCTATAACTGCGGCTTTTTACGCTTTGATCGTTATAGAATTCAAGGCGGATCAAATAGTAGCGGGTACAGCGGTAAATATGCTTGCGGTTGGGTTGACTCCATTTGTTTCCAAGATAATGTTTGATTCCACCGGTTCTACACCAGCATTGCCCCTAAGTTCCCGGTTTCAAGTAGCTCCAGTGATAATTTCATGGCTGGTTGTGATTATGGTATGGGCATGGATGAAGTATATCCCCACAGGTAGATGGGTGCGTTTTGCCGGCGAACATCCGGAGGCACTTGAAGCATCTGGTATAAGCGTGAGGGCGGTGCGTTGGTGGTCAGTCATTGCTGGCGGTTGTTTTGCAGGCTTGGCTGGTTCCACTTTGTCTATTTTTTTGGCTTCGTCATTTTCTAGAAATATGACAGCTGGTCGCGGTTTTATAGCCCTCGCGGCTGTAATTTTCGGAAAATGGCACCCCCTTTACGCAGCCGCGGCCTGTTTGTTTTTTGGTTTCGCCGAGGCTCTGCAGATACGCCTGCAGGGAGTAACTTTGTGGGATGGGGTGAGTGTCCCGGTGCAGTTTATACAAATCATGCCATATGTGGCTACTGTATTTGTCTTGGCTGGATTCATAGGACGGGCAAGACCACCGAGGTCACTTGGCTTGCCCTTCAAGAAAGGCTAGCTTACAATCAACAAGTTCAGATTGTGAGACGTTATGATCTACAGAATGAAAACTATTTTGCTGATCACGATGAGCGGCGGCCTGGCTTTTAGTGCATGTAATTTAAGCCGTGGTTGCGCCCCTCTGAGTGGTACGAAAGCGGTACAGTCGCCCAGCACCCCACCAGGTACCGAAAAAAATGATGCCATTGAATACAGGTCTGAGGCGGCTGTTAAAGCAAAGATCTATGCCGAACTGCTGCGGGAGATTTTTTTGGTAGTATTGCTCGATGAGCCTAAAGACCGCTCGCAGTTTGGAAATCTTGTTGATGCCTTGAATCAGGGCGCATCCCTAGAAGGGATATATAACGGTCTTACACACTCCGCTGAGTATAGAAAACTGGAAACCAAAGGTCCCAAGGCCTCTGTCACTGCTTTAGAGATTTTTTTAAAGCACCTTGATATTTTTGAAAGCGAACTCCCAGTACCAACTCAATTTGGCTCTGGTAATGACAATGAAACAACTTCGTCCGTGTCCGATATTAAACAATATTTTCAGAATTCATCCATTTTCACTCTCAAACGGGTTGCTGCCGATGAAGCTCTGAAGGTTATCGATTTTAAGCGTACCGAGCGCTCCAAGCTCGTTTTATGGTATTCAAAATGGGCAGTGGCACAGACATCGAATAATGTTGATTTTGGGTTGGCGTTGAGAAACAGAAGCGATGAAGTATTTCATTATAATTGGGCGGTCAATGCCTCAGAGGATAATCTTAAGTGGGAGATATTAAATCGCGTACATCGTTTGCTGAACCATGCCCAAAATTCTACCGACCACAATGGCAGTACTTAAAACAGTGAAAGGAATGCGTCCATGGATCGACAATCTTTGGTGATTACTTGCGCAATTACTGGCGCTGAGACCACACGTGATAAGCAGCCTAATCTTCCCGTCACTCCTGATGAGCAAGCGAATGCAGCTTATGATGCGATAGCCGCAGGTGCTTCAGTAATACATTTGCATGTCAGGGAGGATGACGGAAAACCCAGTCAGCGAGTCGAAAGGTTCAAACAAGCAATCAGCGCGATAAAAGCCAAGGCTCCTGATGTAATAATTCAGATCTCCACCGGTGGGGCAGTAGGCGAACCGATAGACAAGCGAGTTCAGCCTCTTGCATTAAAGCCCGAGATGGCTTCGCTCAATCTGGGCACGATGAATTTTGGTGAGGAGATTTTTTATAATCACCCACGCGATATCATGGCAATGGCTGCCAAAATGCATAAAACAGGCATCATCCCAGAGTTGGAAATATATGATGTCGGGATGCTTGAAAGCGCCTTCCGTTTGGCAAAACAAGGGATCCTCCGTGAGCCGCTGAATTTTCAATTTGTACTGGGGGTTCCAGGAGGGATGTCAGGCGAACCAGAAAATCTTGTTTATCTTGTTTCTATTTTAAAAAAATATGGCCATGGCAAGACTTTTCACTGGGGGGTTGCTGGGATAGGTCGTAACGAGCTACCCCTTGCTGTGCAGGCTATAGTTATGGGTGGGCACGTTCGCGTAGGTTTTGAGGATAATATTTTCTATCATAAGGGTGAGCTTGCAAAATCAAATGCGCAGCTTGTTGCGAGGATTAAAATGTTGTCTGAGGAGCTCGGCCGTCGTGTGGCTGAACCTGTAGAGGCCAGAAAATTGCTGGGCATATCCTAGCTGAAGAAGTTCTTTGGGAATGAAATTCCTGCTTCTTCAAGATCTTCGGTACATTTCGGTACCAAACCGCTCCATTTGAATTGGCCGCTAACGGTGTCGAATGAAAAAATATCCTGTAAGGTTATCATTTCTCCTTCCATCCCGGTTGCCTCTGAAATCGCGGCTACCCGCCTAGCGCCATCCCTATACCGCTTGACGTGTATAATGAAATCTATGGTACTGACGATTTGTTGTCTTACTGGTTTAAGCGGCATATCAATCCCAGCTAACATAATAAGGGTTTCAAGCCGTGACAACGCATCACGAGGTGAGTTTGCATGGATGGTGGTCATAGATCCATCGTGACCTGTATTCATCGCTTGGAGCATATCAAAAGCCTCGCTCCTGCGGCATTCACCGACAATAATCCTATCTGGTCTCATCCTTAATGCATTTGCCACAAGATCCCGTGTAGTGACAGCTGCTGACGATGGTGTTTGCGGCTTTGTTTGTAAACGCACGTTATTTAAGTGCTGTATAACCAGCTCGGGTGTGTCCTCTATAGTTACAATCCGTTCGTCAGCAGGGATGAGACTTGCCAAGGCATTTAAAAATGTTGTTTTCCCGCTGCCTGTTCCTCCAGAAATAAGCATATTCAGACGCCCTGTTACAGCTGTGCTTAAAAAATACGCTAATTTTTTTTCAAGCGAGTTGAACCTTACTAGGTCATCCAAAGTAAACCTACGATGCGGCAGCTTGCGAATCGTTATGCATGGCCCATCAATGGTGAGTGGGGTGCCAACCATATTGACACGTGATCCGTCTGGCAACATTACATCCAGATAAGGATGATCGTATCCAAAAAGCCTGCCTGTAATATCAAGAATGTTACGAACTAGCTTGTTTAAATCCTCTATAGACAAAAATGCCACTCCTGGGTACATGAGCTTGCCGTTTTTTTCGACCATTATATTTCTTGTATCGTTGACCATGATGTCTGTTATTGACTCATCCTCCATGAACGGCTTTAAAATACCCATATCCGGCATTTTTATTTCTTTTTTTCGTTGCCGGTCAATTGGCGGGGGTGTAATTCCCGGATCGGTTTTATCGTCATCATTAATCATATAAGTTTTCTTCCTAGTAGGATGATTTTCCGTTAATTTACAGATTCTAGCAAGGGCCGGATGATATTATGAGCTTGAAGAAAATTACTTTTAAAACAACCAAGGCACATTCACAGATGAGATTGGACCAAGTCTTATCTGAAGAGTTACCTGCCAAGCTTGGCCAACCAGTTTCTAAATCAAGCATCCGTAAATTGATAGTCGCAGGTGCTGTTTATGTTGAAAAAAAACGGACCCGCATCGCATCACGCATAATCCCACCTCAAAGAATGATCAATATCTGGATTGATGAACATAAACTGTTCTCAAGCGGTCGGTGGCTTTTTCGCCCCTTTGATATGACTCAAGAGCATATATTATACGAAGACGAGTACATAATAGCGATTGATAAACCACCGCATTTACCAACACAACCAACTTTAGACGAAGCAAGAGACAATTTATTTGCAGCGCTAAAGCGCTTCATTACTACGCGCGACAATATTGTTGAACCATATCTTGGTTTGCACCATAGATTAGACAGAGATACCTCCGGCGTGATTATTTTCGCAAAACGACGTGAGGCGAATGCTGGTTTGTCCAGGATATTCTCCCAGCATGAAGCTGTGAAAGTTTATAATGCTCTCACCATAAAGCCTAAGCACGATACCGGTACATTACCGTCAGCATGGAGCGTAAAAAATTACATAAAAAGGTCTAACACCAGCGGCAAGAGAGGGCATTTCGTATCCACCAATTCTGGCGGTGATTACGCGCATACTGACTTTCAAATATTAGAAATATTAGCTGATGGGCTTTTGATAGAGGCGTTACCCAAGACAGGGCGCACACATCAGATCAGGGTTCACCTTGCAGAAGCAGGGATCCCGATATTGGGTGATGAAAATTATGGTGGATCAGCCATGTTAAAAATAGGACAGAATAAAATCGCACGCTTGATGTTGCATGCCATGAGCTTGACATTTTGCCACCCTGTAAATAAAACTGAGCTGACAATTCGAAGCCCTTTACCTAGAGATTTTTTGCAGTGTCTTCAGGCTTTAAGAAAATGAAAAATTTAATTTTATCAAATTGGCGAAGATTTCTAAATGAAAGTTCATTCATCCGCCATTACCTGTGGAAGTATCGCACTTATGTTGGAGCAGGAATTTTTGCCCTCATAGTAGTAGACTTTATTGAGATCTTTCCACCCCTTTTTTTGAAGGAAGCTGTGGATATAGCTGTTGAGCGCCGCCCGGTTAAGGAGCTTTTAATCATAGCAGTTTGTTACTTTGGCGTTTCAATTGTTCAAGCTTTATGCAGATACGCATGGCGTATGTATCTTATCCGTGCTGGGGTATTTGCAGGCAGGGACCTCCGAGGAAAATTTTCGTGTCATCTTTTCGGTCTTTCAGCAAGTTTTTTTGATCGCTGGCGTGTTGGCGATATTATGTCGCTCGCTACTAGTGACATAGAAGCCGTGCGGATGGCTATAGGCACTGGTTTACTGGTTATGGCTGACGCACTTTTTTATTTCCTCAGCATTCCTATAGCCATGTTCTGGCTGTCGCCAAAGCTTGCAATGTTGGCGTTTATTCCCCTGCCAATAATACCTTTGCTGGTTATGAGAAATGAACGCGAAGTCCATTCTCGTTTTGAAAAGGTGCAGGAATCGTTAGGAAGGCTTTCAGCAATGACCCAAGAGTGTTTGAACGGTGTGCGGGTTACCAAAGCCTTCGCCAAAGAAGATGTCCAGATGAAGCGATTCCGTGATGCTGGTTTGGAGTTTGTAAATCTAAATTTGAAACTTGCGCGCGTTCAAAGTGCTTTCGGGCCTACCCTTGATTTCACGATGAGCCTTGGTTTGGTGCTGCTTCTCTTTATAGGTGGGCATGGGCTAATATTTAGTTCGTCATTTGCCGTTGGTCTCGGCACTTTTGTCGCCTTTCAAAGGTACATCCAGAAGATGATCTGGCCAATGGCTGCAATTGGTATGGCTGTAAGTTATTACCAAAGGGCCGTGTCCAGTTCTGGTAGGCTTAAGGAGGTATTTTCAGAATCCAGCGACATTATGCAAGCACTCGAGCCTGTTCTGCCTGCTGATCATGCGCCTGGTGGGAGGTGGAGAACACGCGGAGAAGTTGAATTCAAGAATTTATCTTTTCGTTTCCCGACATCCAGAAGACACGGAAATGAAGTGTTGAAGTCCATAAATATTAAGATCGCAGCTGGAGAGCGTGTCGCATTCATTGGCACAATAGGTGCAGGAAAATCGGCATTACTTTCATTATTGCCGCGGCTTTATCCAGTCGGACCAGGCATGCTTTTTATAGATGGGATCGATGTTAATTTGTGGCCGATTGATGAACTTAGGCGCCAGGTCGGTTATGTAAGCCAAGATGTGTTTTTATTCAGTGAGACTGTAATTGAAAACGTGGCCTTTGGTTTACAAGAATGGGCATCGCAACCTGGTGTTCTTTCTTCAATAGAAGAAGCTACACAACTAGCTTCTGTTCATGAAGATGTGATCGGTCTTTCAAAAGCTTACGAGACACGGCTTGGTGAACGCGGCGTAAATCTTTCCGGCGGACAAAAGCAGCGGTTGACCATCGCGCGTGCTTTGGTGAAAAAGCCGTCAGTTTTAGTGTTGGATGATGCATTGTCTTCCGTTGATGTTCATACGGAAGAAATTATTCTTGAAGGTTTGCGTGCCAGAGCTGGTCGTAATACCGAAGTCATCGCCGCGCACAGGATATCCACAATAATGGATGCGGACCGCATTGTTGTTCTTGAGGGAGGATTAGTTCGTCAAGTTGGCAATCATAGGCAATTGATGTCTGATTCAAGTGGAATTTATCGCTTATATTATGAACAGCAACGTCTAAAGGAAGATTTGGAAAATTACGAAGCCAAGCATGAGTATGTTGTGAATGACGCTGGTCATAGCGGTGGCAGCGTATTAGGGGACAGGGTATGACTGTAGGTGCGAAAAGCACATTAGAAAACTATCTTGACCAAGAAGAGCACGATTCAAACAAAGTGCGCGGCCATAGCATTAAAATATTATTGGGATATGTCCTTGTACATAAGTGGCATCTAATAATTGGACTGCTTATGATGTTTTTGAACACGTTTGCAGTATTGCTTGAGCCAAGGCTTTTTGGTTATGCAATTGATGAGGCTATATTACCAAAGGATTGGCTAAGACTGCGGCAGCTTGGCCTCATTTTTACTATAGTCATAGCACTCAGGGTTGTCGGCGTTATTTTGCAGAATTACAGTTTTGAACTGCTTGGACAGAAGGTATCTCATGACTTGAGATGCCTGTTGTTTTCAAAGCTACAACGTTTGCCTATATCCATTCACGATAAAAACCCGGCGGGTAGATTTTTAACCAGGGTTATCAACGACACATCATCTCTAAGCGAAATGTTTTCAGCTGGTTTTATGTCTATGGCTGGAAATCTGTTAATAGTTAGTGGGATATTAGTTTGGTTACTTTTATTAGATTTTAAGTTGGGTCTTATTTCTGTTGGCATATTGCCGCTACTCATAGCGGCTTCCGTGTATTTCAGCAGACGACTTAAAATAGCTTATAGGGACGCGCGGAATAAACTTTCGGCATTGAATGCTTTTCTTGCTGAGAATCTGCTTGGCATTAGGGTGATTAACCTTTTTAACAGGCAGGCGCTTCACTCGTCGCGCTTTGACCGCATCAACCAGTGGTACGCGGATGCCCAGGTGGATTCGATCCGGATTTTCGCATTTTTCCAGCCGTCAATAACTTTGGCCTCTGGCGCCGCTATTGCGTTGGTGATCTGGTTTGGCGGGAAAAGTACAGCCGAAGGTTCACTCCAGCTTGGTGTATTAGTGGCTTATTTTTCGTATGTCCTGTCATTGTTTCAGCCGCTTAGGGAGATAGCCGATAAATGGAATATATTTCTTTCAGGAATGACTTCCGCAGAAAGGATTTTTTCAATTCTTGGTTGGCAAACAGAAGTGGATGCCGGCCTTGCCGAAACCAAAGCATTTCCCATCGCTGACGTAAAAGGCAAGATTGTTTTTGAGAATGTATGGTTTGCTTATGAAGAAGGACGTTGGATTTTCCGAGACCTTTCGCTGCAGATCAATCTGGGAGAGCACATAGCTCTAGTGGGTCATACAGGAGCCGGCAAAACCACGCTAATAAATTTACTGCTAAGATTTTATGAGCCACAAAAGGGACGAATCCTACTGGACGGTAAGGACATTCGTGAATATGACAGGCGGTCGCTCAGGACTTCATTCGGTGTAGTACAACAGGACGTCTTTTTATTCTCCGGCAGCTTTAATGACAATATAACTTTTTGGGATTTCAAGAGCGGGCGTAATAATAATGATTTGATGAATGATCTACGTCGAATCGGCCTTGATAACTTGATTACTACTAATGAAAATAAACTACAGGAAAGAGCATCAAACGTATCGATTGGCGAAAAACAAGTTTTAGCCTTTGCAAGAGCGTTAGCAATGCAGCCGAAAATTTGGATTTTAGATGAGGCTACATCCAATATGGACTCAACAACCGAAATGGTATTATTGGATGCCTTGAAAAAAGCCAGTAACGATAGGACGCTATTGATGATAGCACACCGATTGGCTACGTTGAAATCAGCCGGACGCATTTTGGTTTTACACAAGGGAGTTTTGGTGGAAGACGGGAGACATTCGGATCTTGTCAACTCAGACGGCCTTTATTCGCGCCTATACAAATATCAAGTTGCACAGGAAGTTTCACGTAGTCGGTTTGATGAAACGGCTCGTGATACGATTTAGTTACAAGACATGCCGCAGGGTCAGCGCCTTCCTATCCTGGTCGGCGGTCACCTGCCGGCGAGAGTTTCCCTGTATACGTTTTCGTGCGCTTGAACCATTTTCTCTGCTGAGAAAAAATTATTAAATCTTTCGCGGGCAGCAGTTCCCATTTTCTTAAGCAATGGTTTATCGGTCATCATTTTTTCTATGGCATGCGACAGAGCTTCTGAATCTCCTGGCTCAACTTGTAACCCGGTTATTCCGTCTTCATTGACAAAGCGAAATCCAGAGTCGACTCTTGTTGAAATTATTGGTTTTCCACAAGCCATTGCTTCCACTACGGCCATTCCGAAGGCCTCATTCTTGGTCACAGAGGGCAAAACAACAAGTCGAGACGCATAGATATGGCTTACTACTTTTTTATGATCATGGATTTCACCGAGGAAATGTATACGATCCGCCAATCCGTCATCTTTTACCCTTTGCTCGAGATCGGCTCTGAGAGGGCCTTCGCCTATGAGAACTGCGCGTATGGATTTGGTTTTGTTTAACGCATTAATAAGAACATCAAGGCCTTTGTACCCAACCATGCGTCCGAGATATAATATGAAATCGCCATACTGTCGGCGTATGTCCTCTGACAGTTCGGCGACCTCTGGCGTATATTCGAATGGTTGCTGTTCTATTCCGAACGGGATGATTTTACATTTCTCCTGGAAGTCATGAAGTACTGCGGAAAATTCTATATGGTAAGGTGTTGCAACAATAATTTTCCTGACTTTTCTAAGAAACATGCGCAACACGGGGAGGTAGGCCGGTAAAAGCAGGCGTTGCCTGATCACGTCACTGTGATAGGTTACCACGATAGGTTTCCGCAGTGGCAAAAGCGCCAATGCGGCTTCGGCAAGGGGATTTGGCGAATGCATGTGCAATATGTCGGCCTGTTTCGATAATCTCAATATATGAAAAGGAAGCATCGGGGTGATTGGTTGTGAAAATAGCAGCCCCATCGACCAGGCTCTTGAGATCGTTACCCCGTTAATAGGTACATTATGTTCTACGATAGATTCCAACTTGTTTCGTGATGATGCGCAAAGCACGTTTACGGCGTAGCCACCTTTTTTAATCAGCCCTTCAGACAGGGTTTTTACCACCGTCTCTATCCCACCAAGGTGTGGGTAATAAAATTTTCCGATCTGTAGAATTTTCATGAGTTAGTTATCTCGCTTATATCAAATATTACTTCTTTCCTTCTACAATTAGATAATGACCGAAATATCTAGAAAAAGGCAACTTAGCTGCAAAGGCATCCAATTTAAGCAAATATTTTGTTATTTTAAATGCATAAAACCGTGGTGGTATATGATGGCTAGTTTCTATGTTTACTTTCTTAAACCCTGCCTCCAAGCATAATTCGCGAATCTCCCGTATCATAAAAGCATGATATCCATCCCTTTCTGCTCCGCCTAAAAACCCTCCGAACTGTTTACGAATCTTTTTCATAATTTTTTCGCTGCTGTAATTTAATGTGATAAAGGATCCGCCTGGTTTGATGGCATTATAGATGTTCTTAATCGCTTTTTTAAGCTGCTGCTGCCCTGAAATATGTTGTAAGACCTGGATTGAGATAACCTTATCAAAAGCTGGCAATCCAGCTGGTAATTCAGCAGTCAAATCAACTACGCCGGTTTTGATATTTGATATGCCCTTGCTCTTGATTTTTCCATCGAGTTCTTCGATTCCTTCTTTTGAGAAATCGAAGGCATGTATTTCTTTAACTAAATTTGCTAACTCAAACGATAATCTTCCGTCTGCACACCCAGCATCCATGATCACATCATGCTTGTCTGGTTTTAATATTCTAAAAATATTTTCTTTCTCGAGAGTGATAAAAGATTCACCCTTATAATTAAAATACCATGAGGTGTAATGCCGCATAATTTCCCCTTAATAAGTTTAAGGCTTTATTTTAACTTTTGGTATTGATATTTAAATTTTTTCCACGAAATAAATTTTGCAAAAATATGTAAATAATTATTCATGACCCCAGATACTGTTGTTTCGATATATTTATTAACAGTATAAGAAAGAATGAGTACGCACACAATGGTGCTTGTTAAAATAAAATATTTATTTGCGGCATCTTGATATCGGTTGAAAATCATAAAACCTATATTTCCATGAATCAGGTATAACGGATAAGTTAGCGCACCAATGGTTAATAGCTTCTTATTGCTTAACCAGGCGGTTTTGCCAATGGACATCAGCAAAAATGTAATAAAAAAAACAAAGATGGTACAAGCTATAGCGAATTCTGAAAAATCAGTCCTAAAATATTTTTCTACAAACTGCACCCTAAACAAAGCACACTTAATCGATAATAGATAAGATATTGCTATTACCATAATTTTATATGCACTGATACCTTCCTTCCGTATTAAATAAAACATCGCCCCTGCAATAAAATATGGAGACCAAGTCGGGAACAGGAGTGCTTGCACTATTCTTGGAATCCCGAATGTTAGTGTGATAATAGTGATGGCCAGCCACGCGCCTAGGATATAATCGATATATTTCAATTTGTTTGCAGCAATAATAATAAAGATCAAAAAATAAAATCTAAGCTCAACAAGCAGGCTCCAGTAAACATCATCTATGTGTTTAATATTAAAATAGCCACTTAACATCGTCATATTGGTTATGTACTGGCCAGCGTTAACGCTGAATTTGGGAGCCCCTATACACAGAGTAACCACGGTTGTTAATGTCACCCCGACCCAAAAAGCTGGATATAGTCTGACTATCCGTGAGATTATAAAACCAACTAGATTTTTATTGAAAGCTGTCATTAAAATTACAAAGCCGCTGATCATAAAGAACAGGTCTACGCCAAGGTAACCGTATTTAAAAATTTGGGACAACGCAGGAAACGAGAGGGGACTCATGTCTTCAGCCGCATAACCCCTAAAAGTATAATGATATAGAACGACGCCGAAGGCGGCTATAAATCTGAATAAATCTATTTCATACAGTCTTCTTTGCATATACCACGCATAATAATTAGCGACCGGTTGTTTGTAGGAATTTTTTCAACGCTATATTTTTGTTCATAGTGTTTGATTTTTTGCAACGGAGTGTCCGAATCACGCCTGGTGTAAATAGCGAGATACCATGGGTATGTCTCCTTTTGTAAAACAACGGAGTGATCCAATAATATGTCGTTGTAAGAAAAGATATGTAAACGATAACTATGATCGTTTTCTGCAATAACGCCGAACAATTTATTAACGGAGCTATTTACAATAACAAGTGAGCCGGATGGGATAATGGAATTAATTTCTTGTTTAATATTATGCATCTCGGAAAGGTGGTATTGGTGCTTGGAAAATAGAAAAACCTGCATCGTTAATAATAAAGCACAAACCATATAAAATATTGATGAACATATTTTTGTATTACGAACATATTTTACAAAAATTTTATCTATAACAAAAATATAGCTCAGTATCCATAATGGTAAAATTGGCTGTATTAACCGCTGACCGGTTACGGATGTTTCAAACCAATTCGTGCCTTTGTCATGAAAATAATAGATCAGGAAGAAACAAAATACCGTAAATATAGTCGGCACCGATAATAATCGCAATTTAGATTTATCAAATATTGGTGCTACGATCATTCCAGGCCATACTACAGCCAGAGCAGGTATATAATAACTTATGTTTCCAGTGATGTAGTTTATACTAAATATTTCGGTTATTTTATTATATCCTTGCGGGTAGTTTATTGATCCAAACGAAACAAGATTGAATGTAACCACTAAAGCAACAGCAATTATCGCGGATAAAATCAAGTAGCCTGTTTCTCGTATTTTGTTTTGTTTTTCAGTAGAAAAAAAAAGCGCTATCCCTGCTGGGATAAAAACTATAATCATATAATATTTGGTTATAGCTGCGCATGATATGGCCATCCCGGTGAGTAATCCGCGCCATTTGTTTGACAAATACCCAAGTGCCGCGATGACTAGGAATAAACCAGCTAGCTCGTCAGCCATAATTGTACGGCTGTAAAGCGATAGTGTGGGGTGAAACAGTACCAGTGCGGCCCAAAGTGGTGGCTTTTGTAGTTTCTTCAATATAATTGCGCAAATGAGTGCCGTAGCTATGTGGATTATGGCGCTAAAAAAATAAAGAGAATTAAGACCAAAGAGCCAATATATCGGTATATTTAGCAGTGATCTTCCTGGATTTCTAAAACCCACGTGGCGTCCATTTTGTTCAACAAAATCCGCGACGTTTTTAAACCCGGCACCTTCCGCAGAAATTGAAAGCTTTGACCATACTACGGTCTGATTAATAAAGCCGACTTCATCATGAACAGCAGATATAGGAGGATAGAAATAGAAAAAGATCGCGCAGTATGCAACGCAAAGAAAAATTAGACTTTTTGGAAAAGATCTTATGGGTTCGTTGAGCACACTGACTTAATTATGTCTTTTAAAATTATTTATCACAAGATCCGATTTCCAATCCGCACACGCAGTCCGCTGGTTTAATTGAAAGAGCAGTGGGAAGTTAGTTCAAAGACGCGCCCCCCTGCCTATGCCATAATAAGTGTACCCTTGTTTTTGCAAATGCGCTGGATTGTACACGTTACGCCCATCGAAGATAATAGGCGTTTTCAACAGCGCCTTTAAGTGGTCGAAATCAGGGTTCCTGAACTCATTCCATTCCGTTACAAGCACCAGCGCATCAGCGCCATTGGCCGCGTCGTATGCAGAAGAGCAATAAGTTATCTTTTCGCCGATTACTTTTTTTGTGGTTTCCTCTGCAACCGGGTCATATGCCCTGACCTTTGCACCGGCTTTCAGGAGCTCTTCTATTATTATAAGAGCGGGAGCTTCACGCATGTCATCCGTGTTTGGTTTGAATGCCAAACCCCAGAGGGCGAATGACCTGTTTTTTAGCGAGTTCCCGAAATGTGCCTTGATTTTTGAAACAAGAATGGCTTTTTGCCTGGCATTTGCGGTCTCTGCGGCAGTGACAATACCCATCGGGATGTCCACCTTCCTAGCAGTCGACATTAGAGCTTGGACATCTTTCGGAAAACATGACCCGCCATAGCCTACGCCTGCGTAAAGGAAATGCTTCCCTATGCGGGTATCAGTGATCATACCACGCCGCACTTGTTCTATATCACCGCCCAGCTTGTCACATAGGACGGCAAGCTCATTCATGAAGCTTATGCGAGTGGCTAAAAAAGCATTACAAGCATATTTGGTCATTTCAGCTGAAAGCGGGTCCATCCACAGGACAGGATTGCCCTGTCTTACAAATGGGGCATAGAGCTCGGCCATTGTCTTATAGACCGCCTCCTTGTGCGTGCCGATAACAACCCTGTCAGGTTTAAGAAAGTCTTCCAGCGCGGAACCTTCCTTCAAGAATTCCGGGTTACTGACAATCTCAAACGGGAAATGTGTGTAAGGCGTTATCCATTCCATCATTACCTTGTGCGTCCCTATCGGAACCGTGGATTTGTTAACGATGATCTTATGGCCATTCATCGATCTTGCCACTTCTTCGGCGGCGGATTTTAGATATTTCATGTCTGGTTCGCCGTTAGGCAGCGGCGGTGTACCAACGGCAAGAAAAATAATGTCGCTTGCTATGACTGCTTCAGCCGTCGAAGTCGTAAAATGCAACCTACCCTCGGCGACATTTCTTTTAACAAGTGTATCCAAGCCTGGCTCAAAGATAGGGATCACACCCTGTTTTAGCGCGTCTATTTTGGATTGATCATTATCAACACAACTGACGTTATTGCCAGAATCTGCAAAACAAGCCCCGGCTACCAACCCGACATACCCTGTTCCGATAACAGCAACTTTCATAGCTTACCTCACTCTTTCTAGAAATTTTGTTGTCTATGATATTAAATCACTGAAATTCGGTAAAAGTCCGCAAAAAAAAATTGCACAAGAATTTTTTAAGCGTAACTCTTGTCGGTATGGTGCATATACCACTGAGCGCGACAATTATTACTCTTAATGAAGAAACGAACATTGCAAGAGCCATAAACAGTGTCAGTTGGGCCGACGAGGTGATTGTTGTTGACTCCGGCAGTACGGATAAAACAGTGGAGATCGCAGAAAAACTTGGCGCAAAAGTTATGCAAAATCCCTGGCCAGGTTATGGCCAACAAAAGAATTTTGCTCAAAACAGCGTTAAACATGATTGGGTAATCAATATAGACGCTGACGAGGAGGTCTCACCAGCGTTGGCGAAGGAAATAACCGAATCATTATACGCAGTGGCTGATGGTCGTATTTCCGCTCATGGTTTTGAGTTTTCACGCAAGACATCCTATGTCGGGCAATGGATTCACCATGGCGGTTGGTATCCGAACTATCTGGTACGCTTGGCTGATCGGAGATTTGCAAAGTGGACAGAGCCCAACGTTCATGAAGTATTAATTGTGCGGGGCCAGGTTAAGCGACTTAATGGTGAGCTGTTTCATTTCGCTTTCAATACGATTGAAGAACAGGTGCTGACAAATCTTCGCTTTTCAAAGTTAGGTGCTTTGGATCTGGAGTGTTTGGGACGGCGGCCTAGTATTTTAATGTTATTTTTAAAACCGCTTGGTAAATTCCTTGAGACGTATATTTTGAAGCGTGGATTTCTTGACGGCATCGCGGGTCTCATCATCTCAGTCAATGCTGCTCATAGTATTTTCCTCAAGTATGCATATCAGTTCGAGAAAAAAATAAAGGGAAAGAAATGAAACTCCTAATCATAGATAACAATATTGATCTCGATAGCTGGGGGGCTGAGGACATACGAAGGAATATCGAGCCCCTGGCTGGTATGCCGGCCGATATGACCGTCTATCTGCGAAGGGCCCCTCATAACGATCTGCCATCTGAACCAACCTTATTTGATTTTATAATAATATCCGGTTCAAAAACTTCTGCTCTTGATGATGCTCCATGGGTGTCTGATCTTGAAGATTTTATCAGACGGGCGATTGATGCAAAAAAGCGTCTTTTAGGAATCTGCTATGGCCATCAAGTTATTGCCCGTGCATTGGGTGGGAAAAGATGCGTAAGAGTCGCTCCCGTAGCTGAATTTGGGTGGGTTATGGTGGAAACGCTCAAGCCCTCAGATATTTTCAATGGGTTGCCAAAAACTTTTTATACATTCTCATCACATTTTGATGAAGTAGCTGTTTTACCGAAAGGCATGGAGTGTTTGGCTCGATCGGAACATTGCCAAATCCAGGCTTTTCAACTGGAGGGTTTTCCGGTTTTTGGAATACAGTTTCATCCCGAAAGGAACATTGATGAAGCGAATAGTTTATTTGATGAAATAAAAAAAACCGGGACACCAAAACTATTGCTAAACCCGGATAAGGGTGCCAGTCTTTATGATCCAAAGGTAAGAGAAACAATTTTTAGGAATTTTCTAACACTATGAATAAAAGTGACAAACCGAAAAGAGGGCATTTAGGCCTGATTTTGAAGCTTTTGTTTGTCGGTATTCTTCTTTTCTTTCTTTATAAGAAAGATTTTATTTCGGTTCAGTACACCAAGAACGCATTCAAGAACTGGCCCCTTGTGCTATACGGAATCGGGGCTTACGTGCTCACGACTTGCTTGGGTGTTTTGCGATGGCAATGGCTACTGAAAGCTCATGGCATTAAAATGCAAATAGCAAGAACTTTTCAACTTACTCTTATCGGAAGCTTCTTCAACGTTGCCCTGCCAGGAGCGGTCAGCGGGGATGTCGTGAAAGCTTTTTATGTTGGAAAGGAAGTGAAAGGCCATCGTGTGCGTGCTTTCGGCAGCATTATCTTTGACCGTGTTGTCGGTTTGTCCGCTCTTGCTCTTGTTTCGGCCGTGGCGCTTATGATGGGATTTAGTTTGCTCAAGGGTGCGGTAGTGTTGGTTGCACTTAAGCTAATGATTATTATTTCAGCCATGATCGTGGTTGCGTTTTATGGTTACTTGTTTTTCGTAGGTGACAAGAATGACCCATTACTAAAAGTCCTTCAGTATCTGGAGCAGAAATTAGCCAAGCTTGAGATGGTGAGAAAATTATATGAAGTCCTGCGCCATTATCACCACCATAAACTGGCGGTTCTCAAGGTTCTTGGTGTTTCCGTGCTGATTCAATTGCTGATAGGTTGGGCGTGTTTAAACTTCGCATATGCCTTGGGAGAAACCGAAGTTTCAGCTTTAGCGATATATATAATAGTACCGCTCGGACTTTTGATCACGGCGATACCGGTGCTTCCAGCCGGAGTAGGAACAGGACATGCTGCGTTTCTTTATTTGTTCAGCCTGATAGGCTCAAACAGGGGGGCTGATGTGTTTACCATGGTGGCGATGGTTAATATTTTGTTCGGTACCATAGGAAGCGTGATCTACATAAGATTTCGTTCACGGGAAGCCAAGCCGGATTTAAGCGATATCAAAGAAATAGCGATCTAACTTATTACGCGCGGGCGGCACATCGGTGGCATAAGCGTCAATGCCATATGACCACTGTTTTAAGACCGTTTCAAAAAGAAGCCATTGAGATTCTTAAAAGGCCAGTCCATCTGCTTTGTATAGCGCCAACCGGTTCCGGCAAAAGCTTGATATACGAAACGGTCGCTGAAAATCTTGGTTTACGCACACTACTGATAACTCCGCTTATTGCGCTTGCCAGGCAGCAATTGGCCAGGTTTCAAAAAAAAGGCATCCCGGCAGTTTTACTTCCAGCGCAAATGCCTGGCAGTATTTTTGACGAGAGCAAGATTAAAATTTTAATCGCAAGTCCGGAAGCCATTCTACAAAGCCGTGTTAATGACTATCTAGAAAATTGGAAACCTCAGTTTCTTGTTGTTGATGAATGTCACTGCATATGGGAATGGGGTGACAGCTTCAGACCTGCCTTTTCCAAGCTGACTGACCTGGTTGAGAAATTTTCAATAAGAAGGAGCTTATGGCTTACCGCTACCCTTTCGCATGACAAGAGACATGAGTTAGAGCGGTCTTTACCGGCTGCCCTAAAGATACTCGGTGGATTTGGTTTGCCCGCTGGACTAAGGATCTTCGTCAAGCGTGTTCCATGGATCAACCGCGCTGATGCGCTATTGGGATTGGTTAAGTCCAAAGCAGGTGCCGGCATAGTTTTTACGCAGACTCGTGATTCGACGGAAAGAATCATGCGTCTTGTTTCAATGAGTGGAAGGAGGGTTCTGGCTTATCATGCAGGCATGGCCCGTGAGGAAAGGCTATCAATAGAGCACATGATAGAAAACAAAATGGTGGATGTCGTTGTTGCCACTTCAGCATTTGGCCTTGGGATGGACTATAGCCATCTTCGCTGGGCAGTCCTGTGGCAGGCCCCTCCATCACTTTTATTTCTTACGCAAGCCATAGGCAGGGTTGCTCGCGGTTCGGAGGTAACCAGCGAGGCTATAGTTTTTTGGGATGATGATGATTTTCGCTTGATTGAATGGATGGTTCGCGGACCTTGTGGGACCATAGCATCTTCTGTTGATAGTGATGAAAAACGGAGCGAGCTTGTCAACGTTGCCAGGTTTGTGCGATCCAAGCAGTGCAGAAGAGCGGATCTTTTCACATATTTCGAAGGTGAACCCGCAGTCAAGCAATGTGGCTCATGTGACATTTGTTGTATAGGCAATATTGATCCGGCAGGAGTGTAGCATTGCCACGCATGGATTTGATGTTACACTTAACAATAAGCAGTTTCATGGAAGGTATGCAGTTAACTGTTATGCAAATCAAGGAGGATTCGCATGCGTGGAAAAATCGCTTTTTTTACCCTGCTTTCAAGTATCTTTTTTGCACTGAATGCCGGTGCTGCCGATGTAGCCAATATCAAAGAATGGACCTTCATGGTCTTCCTGAATGGCAACAATAATCTCGATAGTTATGGTGACATGAATATCAACCAAATGGAGACGGTCGGTTCAACTGAGAATATGAATATAGTCGTTCAATGGGCCAGCTACTCAAAAATGAAAGTGGAAAGGTTATATGTCACAAAAGACAATGACCTCCAAAACGTCACTTCTCCAGTTGTACAGGATGTTTCCGGCACTGACATGGGTGACTGGCGGAGCCTTGTTGAATTCGTCAGGTGGAGCGTGGCGAATTACCCTGCAAAGAAATACTTCATCAATGTATGGGATCACGGCAGCGGATGGCGCGCTTATAAGATGAATGTGTCATCTTTTGTTCGTCCAACCGATATCAGCTGGGATGATTTCACCGGCAATGCGATTACTACCGCACAACTTGGCGTGGCGATGTCTGAGGCCGCAAAAATCATAGGCCATAAAGTTGATATTTACGGGAGTGATGCCTGCCTTATGGGCATGATTGAAGTCGCCGACGAGATGAAGGACTCAGTAAGCATATTCGCTGGTTCACAGGAAGTGGAACCAGCCGAAGGTTGGCCTTATGATATGTTACTTCAAAGATGGGCTGCGGTTCCGAATGCCGGACCGATTGATGTGGCTGGTTTTCTTGCTGAAGAATACAAGCGTTCTTATCAGGGTGGGAACAACGGATATCGAGATGTCACTTTCTCCGCTTATGACATGAGCCGCATTGGCGCGTTGGATAACGCCATGGCGGCATTTTCTTCGAGTATTCTTTCGCTCGGTACCGGTGACAGGACGAAGGTCGTCAATGCAGTAAAAGAAACATTGAATTTCGCTTATAGCGACTATGGTGACCTGATGGATTTTTTATCGATACTAGGCAAGGCTAATATCCAAAGCATCCCAAAGAATGTAATTTCAGCAGTTGACGAGGCGGCAAAGGATTTTGTTGTCGTGAATGAAGTGTCATCCGGATATGCCCGTGCAACAGGGGTGTCGATATGGCTGCCAGCGAGTGCAAGCACATATAATTCTCATGCGGGAAATTATGCAACCATGCAATTCCATGCAAATACCAAATGGGGAGATGCGCTTAGGTTTATCCTGCAGGACACGTACTAAGTCTCCGCTTGGTGTAGGCCTTTTAAGCAACGAGTGCGTTTGCTTAGTTTTAATTCTTCCAGTCTGGCATCATTGGCCGCGGTGAATACGCGTCTGGGGTGCCAGACATGGAATTGCAAGGCAACCCCCTTCATTGATTTTATGCTGAAACCCAGGTTTTGCAGCCTTATCTCAATGTCGGTATCCTCACGGCCGTAACCCTCATAAGTCTCGTCAAAGCCGTTTATCGCTTCTAGTGCGGAGCGAGTGACCGAATAATTACATCCTTTCATGTCAGCGACGTGCTGCAGTTTTAAAATTGAACGCAGCCATGGCGACGTGATTCTTATTGTTCTGTTTAGAAATTCGGAATCACTGCGTAACGCGCTGATTATGAGCGGGAGCCGAGGCCAGTCGAAGAAACCGTTGCGGACTTTTTCAGCGGTAAGACGCGAACTTATGTCTGGCCCGAGTTCCACGCGCCTGCCAGCTAGGTACTTACCTGGTTCGTGCATGTCGATGTGGTCTTTAACAAAATCACGGTGTGGGATGCAATCGCCATCCAAAAAAATGCAAATTTCGCCTTTAGCCCGTCGTAGGCCTTCATTGAGTATTTTACATTTCCTGAACCCTTCATGTTGCTGCCAAACATGGTCCACTTGCATGGCTGCGCATGAGCGGAAATCTTCTACCACCCGGCTGGTTTCCTCACCAGAACCGTCATCACAGATTATGACTTCAAAGTCCTTGGTGTTTTGCCGTTCAATACCGGCACACACGAGCGAAAGATGCCTTGGCATATTGAATGTCGAGACAAACAGCGTGGCTTTGGGTTTGTCCTTCATGGTTTGTTTCATTTCCTGATTAATTTGTAATTCCTGTATTCAAACAAACGGTATCCGGTTAGCTTTTCAAAAATATCTAGTATGGCCTTCTTGATGTCACCGAATGTCCAGACGAATTTGGAAGTGTCGTAATCCCACTTCCATTTTACGGCGCTGATGCGCTTACTCATGACGGCTGGATGGGTACCTAAAAATTTTTGCAAGCCCCAGAACCGTTTGTAACGGTAGTTGTCGCCGGTATGTGGTTTTTTGCCTGAATCGGCATGGTCATTTCTAGGGCCATGGTAAAGTTGGTCGAGAAAAAATGTTTTACTGCGCATCGCTTCTGGGTGTCTTACCCATCCATAGTGAAAGACGCGAGCTTCTGTGCGTGCCACGCTGAGTTTGCGGCCGCTGATATGGCGGAATCCTTGCGCATCCCCAACGCTGAGTGGTGATGCATTTTTCTTTATTGCCCGGACTTCGCGACGGTATGCGCTTCTCGAAAATTGTACTATATCGTACGAGCCATAAAAATGAACGTAGTCAAATAAAAGGCCTTCTACTTCTGGGAGTTTGAGGTTTTGTTCAAGCGACTGTTTAAGTGCCGGTATGTCGTTTTCATGAAGGACTTCGTCTGCCTGCAGATAAATACACCAATCGCCAGTGCATTTGCCGAGGGCTGTATTTGTTTGTTCAGCAAGCAGTGCGCCTCCGCGATTTTGTTCGGGTGACTTTGCCTCCCATGACGTTTCAAAACAGCGTATTTTTCCGCTACCATCTTTTTCAGCTAATGAGAGGATTTGCATAGCGGTATCATCATCACTTCTGCCAATGTTCACTATGAGCTCATCAACGAGGGGTAGCATGGAGTGAAGGCTTTCCTGGTAAGGGTAATCAAAAATGTTGCCATTTTTTATAATAGTGAAACCTGAGACCTTCATCAGTGCCTGGCCGTTTTATTCTGTATTTGCCACATTTTTACGTGGCGTACCACGCGGGATACGCCTTCCAATAAAGAAATTATGAATCCGTGCATGCCGTCGCGGTATGCTTTGTAGTAAAAAAAATTCTTAAGAAACATTGCAGGAAAAGCAAAGGCGAGCTTAAAGCAGTTTGTCCTCTGGCCAGCCAAGATCCTATCTTTGGCTTCAATTGTAGTGTACTTGTTCATTTTTTCAAGAAAGTGGTGTGGTGAAAATTCCGGGAAATGAAGAAGTGGTTCGTGTATATAGCCGGGTTTATCGCAAAAAACAGGGTATTCATGTACATCATTGATATATTTTACACCGCCTCGGTGGAAGAAACGATCCTGATAACTCGGGTTCCAAATTCCGTATTTGATCGGTTTTCCTAAAAAATATTCCACACGTCTTACTTTATATGCGAGTTTCTCCGGCCCACCAGCCCTTGTCATCATGGTTTGGATGCTTGAGGCTAGTTCCGCCGTGCATTGTTCGTCGGCATCAACCACGAGCAGCCAATCATTAGAGGCCTCACTTAGCGCGTAATTTCTTTGTGACCTGAACCCATCCCATGGGCGTTGTGTAAATTTTATTTTTGTGGCCCACGGTGCGGTTTTGGATAAGCAAAGATCAGGGGTTTTGTCCTTGCTAAAGGCATCCACAACCAATATTTCGTTGGTCCAAAGGAGCGAGGATAAGCAGCGCTCAATACGGGCCTCTTCGTTATATGTAATTATCGCCGCTGTTATGGCTGGTTTCACAGAGCTCACCGCTACAGCACTCCTTTGATAAAAGCAGGCATTTCGCCAGTACGTTTTCGATTCCAATTAAAGTCATACATTTGTGCTGTTTTTCCGTACAGTGTGTAACACCACACCATTTCGGCATTCCTGCCATTGCATGTCGCCGGCAGTCAAGGGATTCTATGAAAAGATAAGGATGTTTGTCACTTGGGTATGGGTGCCATTCAAATGGATGTTCCGGCCCAAAAATGGTTATCGTCGGCGTACCCACTGCTGCTGCGACATGCCTGGGGCCCGAATCATTGCCTACAAAAACAGCAAGGCGTTTGGTTATAGCCGCAAGTTCGCGGAGCGAGAATGAGCAATTCCCGGAAATCGATCCACTGTACTCTTTTGGGTGACGTTCGGAACAGGCCAGGAATTTATACATGAGATCGCTTTCGTCTTCGCCAGCCAGGGCCAAAACCGATCCGTTGGTTTTCTTGCACCACGATGCGGCCAGGGCCGCGAAACGCTCCACAGGCCAGCTTTTTGCGGGCCTGCTGGCTGCTAAGCCTATTCCCAAAACCGGTCGCGCGCTGTTATGGGACGCAATATATTTTTCAGCCCAATCGTCTTCTTGTTTTGTTGTGTAAATAACTGGCAATCTTCCGGGGGAAATATGGATCCCAAGGGCGCGGACGGCATCCATGTCACGTTCTGTTATGGGTTTTATCGTGCCTTTTCCGTCTATTTTAACGGTGGAAAAACGATTAGGCTTCGTAAGATCATGAAAATGGATAGCCCTACTACTAGCTCCGGTCAGACGCGACAATATGGCGCTTGAACTGCTGGCGTGGAAGTTTATTGCAACGTCAAATGATTCCTTCCTGAGTCGCCTGGCCATCCGGATTAAGTCGGCAGTCGTTGGTCTTAACTTCCACAATCTGTCGATGGCTGGGTGGTTTTCAAGAATCTCTGCCCACACATTGGATACGCAAACATGTATTTCAGCATGAGGGAAAGCTTTTCGGAGCTCAAGCAGTGGGGCACTCATCACCACTGTGTCACCAAGTGAGCGTAACTTAAGCGCTAGGATTTTATTTGGCGCCATGCGTACAAATACTAGCCTATGGCAGCGAAAAAAAAAATGGGCAAAAAAAAGCCCCGGTTACAAAAGCAACCAGGGCTAAATAAATTAGACCACTTTTAAATCTAGTGGTGTTCGCCACCTTCATGCGTTTCGGCCGCAGGAGGTGCTTCTTCTGTTTTCTTTTCGGCCTTAGCTTTCTTAGCTTTTGCTTTCTTGGCTTTTGCTTTCTTGGCTTTCTTTGTTGTTTTGGCAGGCTCGGTCTGGTCTGCTTGTTGTTCAACTGGGGCAGGCGCGGCCTGGTCGGTGCTTGGAGGAGGTGTTGTCCCCTCTTCAGCAAAAGCAACCAGCGAGAAAACAAATGCTGCAATCATCATGAGAGCTATTTTTTTCATATAATCTCCTTATGTATGGTTCGTCATGTTTGCTTATAATAAGTTGCAAGTAATGACTGAAAACTTGCTACAAATATCCATTTAGGTGGATGTTTAATTACTAATCAAGAAAATTATCATAATCATCATGTGTTGTTGAATACTGATACATTGTTGCGAAAAGCACCAACTAGAATCGTGAATCAAATTTGTAAATATGAGAGATGTCGATGTGCTGGAACCTGAGATGTTTCAGTTTCATGGCGGCTAACTGGTGAATAAGTTTTGTCTGGATTTTTTTATCTTGGGAGCGGATTTTTTTAACCTCCCTGAGAATGAATGATTCTATTTCAATGGGATGAAAACAAAAGCCGCGTGAAAACTCGTACGTCCCTCTAAATGGGATGAGGCGCGCTTCAAAGATGTCGCCTTTCGTGAAACCCATGGTTACTTCAGGATCGTTAACTTTGTATGACTTAGCTGAAAAAAGGTCAGTTACAACGCAGCTTTTTTTAATCCATGTAAAACGTTTAACCCTAAAAATAGAATGTATAGTTGCACAAAAATCCTTATAAATATTTATTTCCTCGCTTGAAAAATCATTCTTGTGCTTACGGAAGTAATACCTTATCGGGGGCAGATCTACGCCAGGCAGATCCCGATCGAAGAGATACCAATCCATAAAGATGCACATACGGTGCTCGAACTCCGGATCGTCTTCGTAAACAACGCCGGCTTTTTCGAAATATTCTTTCCTTGCGGTATAAACTTCCCGATAGTAATCGCCGGTGGTGAACTCTTCTATTACTGGATCTATGTATTTTGAGTACATGTTTTCTGCTTCATTGCGTATACGAAACGTCCGAACAAATCCATTGAATCATGTGGGCCGGGGGATGCTTCAGGGTGATATTGCACGGAAAAAGCATTTGCATCGCGAAGCATGATCCCTTCCACTGTCTTATCGTTAAGGTTGACGTGAGTTATTTCGGCAAAATCAGGTAAAGAAGCAGCTAAAACCGCATAACCATGGTTATGCGAGCTGATCTCCACGCGTCCGCTGATTTTATCTATGACCGGCTGGTTGCCGCCGCGATGCCCGAATTTTAACTTGTATGTCTTAGCACCGATCGCAAGGGCTAGTATCTGATGACCCATGCAAACGCCGAATAACGGTATTTTACCAAGTATCTCGCGAACCGTATCAGCAGCATAAGGAGCAGCTGTTGGGTCGCCAGGACCATTTGAAAGGAAAATGCCATCAGGTTTCATTCCTAAAATATCGCTTGCCTTGCTGGCAGCGGGGACAACAGTGATTTCGCAACCACGTTGTGCAAGACATCTCAACATGTTGCGCTTTATGCCAAAGTCCATTGCAACTACCTTGAAAAGCGCCTTCCCTTGTGAAGGCCATTTATAAGGCTCCTTGGTAGAGACTTCCGAAATCATGTCTCTCCCTTCGAATCGAGGGAGGGAGGCAAGCAGGTCGTGCGCACGGTGGCGGTTTTCGAGTGGCATGATGATTCCGCGGATCACCCCTTTTGACCTAAGTTGGCGTGTCAGGTGTCTTGTGTCTACGTCATAGAGGCATGGAATGTCGTGTTTTAATAGGTAGTCTTCTAGTGTGCCGGTCATGCGCCAATTAGACGGGATTTTACATAAATCATGGATGACAAAACCGGCGCAACATGGGCCATTATTTTCTACATCTTCGTTATTTATTCCGGTGTTTCCGATGTGCGGGGCGGTCATACATATTATTTGGCCGTAATATGAGGAGTCGGTCAGTATTTCCTGATAACCGGTCATTGATGTGTTAAATACCACTTCGCCGTAACCTCGGTCGGTATTGATAGATCTAGTGGACTGCGCGCCAAAAAGTCTTCCGGTAAATTCAAAGCCGTTTTCCAGGATTAGGACGCCTTCTTTACTCATGTGCTTTTCCAAAAACCAGTTCGCCTCCTATAATCGTGTGCTTTACCTGGCCCTTGAATTCCCATCCGATAAAAGGTGAGTTATTGCTTTTTGACAGTATATCGTTGTCTGAGAACTTCCACGTTTTATCAGGATCAATGATGGTTATGTCGCCTTCCGAGCCAGGCTTTAACGTGCCTGAATTTAAATTAAGAAGCTTTGCCGGATTCGATGTCAATGACTCAACCCATCTATTCACAGATATTATCTTGTCATTCACCAACCGCAGAGTCACCGCTACGGTTGTTTGGAGACCTATAACGCCACTTGCCGCTTGATCGAATTCTACTGCCTTATCCACTAATCCATGTGGGGCATGATCAGAGGCTATTATATCTATTAGGCCTTGTGCGAGCGCTTGGCGCAAAGCTGCTTTGTCCGCTTCGCTTCTGAGTGGCGGGGCGGTTTTCATATTCGTATCATATCCACGAACCGCTTCTTCAGTTAGGATTAGATGGTGAGGGGTTGCTTCAGCTGTCACGGGTAATCCCGCCTCCTTTGCGCGTTTGAGGTGTTCAAGCGCACCTGCTGAGGAGATGTGTGCTATATGAAGCGGACATCGCGTCAGCTTACATAAGGCGATATCGCGGGCAACCATTATTTCTTCAGCTACGGATGGATTACCCCTTAGGCCTAGTTCGTTTGAAAGCGAGCTTTCGTTCATCACGCCCTGGCCGAGAAGATACAAATCCTCTGCATGACTTATGACGGGCACCGAAAATGCTTTGGCGTAGTCCATTGCTTTTCTCATCAGATACGAATTCATTACAGGTACGCCGTCGTCGCTGACAGCTATGGCGCCTTCGGTGACCATGCCGCCTATTTCAGCGAGCTCTTCACCTTTAAGCCCTTTGGATATAGCACCGATGGGATAAACCCGGCACGATGCCACGGTTTTTGCTTTCTCCCTTATAAAAGCCGTCACATATGGAGTGTCATTTACTGGCTGGGTATTAGCCATACATGCTATGGAAGTAAAGCCGCCCGCAATGGCCGCACGTGTTCCGGTTTCTATTGTTTCTTTATATTCAAATCCAGGTTCACGAAGGTGAACATGGCTATCAATCAAGCCCGGCAGGATCCAGCATCCTTTAGCATTCAGTACGTATGCAGCCTTTGATGCTGGTATTTGCCCTGGTCTGTCTATGGATTTGATCTTGCCGTTTTCAACAAGAAGATCCATTAATGCATCCAGGTTTTGGGATGGATCAATGATGCGTCCTCCGGAAATCAATATTGAACTATTCTTAGGCATTTTCGCCTCCGAAATTATTTTGCTCCACAAGCCATTGGCCGAGTTCTTCGCGGCTACATACCGATGCGAGTACCGCCATTCTGACCAATATCCCGTTTGACACCTGGTCGAGTATAACTGAACGTGGTCCATCGGCTACCTCTGGATCAAGTTCCACGCCACGGTTAACGGGACCGGGATGAAGAATGATTGCTTGCGGCTTAAGCAGGTTTGACCTTTGTTGATTGAGTCCCCATATTTTTGAATATTCTTGTACTGATGGTATCTGCATGCGATTTTGTCGTTCAGTCTGTATTCTTAATGCAATAACAACGTCAGCAGAGGGCAGCAGTTCTTCCATTCTGTAACTGTGTTCAACGCCAAGTGCTTCGGGGCTTGGCGGCAGCAGTGTTGGTGGGCCGCAAACCGCTACGGAAGCGCCTAATTTTCTTAATATCGCGATGTCGGATCTCGCCACGCGGCTATGAGCGATGTCACCTAGGATAACGACTCGCTTACCCTCCACCTGTCCAAGTTTTTCCTGGATTGTGAACGCATCGAGCAGACCTTGTGTCGGGTGTTGGTGAAAACCGTCTCCGGCATTTATCACTGGCACAGCAACAGAGCGCGCAAGCGTTGCCGGGCTACCGGCTGAAGAATGACGAACAACGAGGCAATCCGGTTTCATGGCCTCTATATTTCGGGCGGTATCAATCAGGGTTTCACCTTTCTGTACGCTTGAAGTGCTTGTCGCGAAGTTGATCACGTTGCCCCCGAGCCTTCTTGTAGCAAGTTCGAATGAAACCCTTGTGCGGGTTGAATTTTCAAAGAACATATTTACTACGGTCTTGCCGCGAAGAAGACCTATGTTTTCGCCTTTTCTCATGAAGGTTGAAAAAGCGCGCGCCGCAAAAAGTAATTTTTCGATGTCATTCTTTGACAATTCGGATGCCGAAAGGAAGTGTGAGATCATTTTTATTTATCCCCCTAGCTGGCTAATTTATCCGGCGGAACATCCGCTCAAATCTGAATCGCGGGAACCACCCTCCCATTTTTTCTAGACTATCAGGTTCTATGGAAAGCCAAATCCAAAGTGCTGACCCATTCAGGGAGGAAAGTGGAACGATCCCCCAAGTCGATGATCGCTTTTTATATTCATCAGGCATGCTGCGAAAGTCGCCGATCACGAAAACGGACTCCTCCGGCACGATCGCAGGCCCGAAATCTTCGATCAGCGGCGGTTCCCAACAAACCTGGTAGCTCTTGTTTTTTGTGAGGGTTTCCATGCCGCATACTGCATTTTTCGCGAGGTCTGCTTGCAGCGGAATGCCGTTAAGGCTGATATGCCCTTTGCTTACTTGTACTGTTTCTCCTCCTAATGCGATTACCCGCTTGATATAATTTTGTTTAGGCTCTCCCTGCGGGGAAAAGACCACTACTTCACCACGCTGTGGTTTTCTGGCTTTCCCGAATACCGTGTTTAACCATGGAACATGGAAGCCAAAAGATGCTTTCGCTACGAAGATGAGATCGCCGGCTTCAAGTGTTGGTTTCATAGCCTGACTTGGAATTCGGTAAGCCTCAATGATGAATACCCGGATAGTAAGCGCTACAGCTACCGCTATTACTGCTACAATCCCGTAAGTTCTGAGCAGCTTATACATGGTTAATCGCTCTTTTCATTCACTAATCTACCTTTAACACCGCTAGAAACGCCTCCTGTGGGATTTCAACAGAGCCTATCTGTTTCATCCGCTTTTTCCCTTCCTTTTGTTTTTCAAGGAGCTTTCGTTTGCGCGTAATATCACCGCCATAACACTTGGCTGTTACATTTTTCCTTAGGGCTGAAATATTTTCGCGTGCGATGATTTTTGAACCTATGGCGGCCTGGATCGCGACTTCGAACATCTGCCTGTCTATGAGTTCCTTCATTTTTTTGGCTAGTTCACGCCCGCGGTATGCAGCCTTATCGCGATGTATGATCACGGAAAGCGCGTCGACCGGGTCGTTGTTTATCAGGATGTCAAGCTTAACAAGATCCGAGTAACGGTAATCCACAAGTTCGTAATCCATTGATGCATAGCCCTTGCTCAGGCTTTTCAACCGGTCATAAAAATCAAAAACCATCTCATTTAACGGCATTTCGTAAACCAATACGACCCGGTCCTTTGTAAGATAATCCAACTTGATTTGAATACCGCGGCGGTCATTGCAAAGCGCCATGACAGCGCCGACATATTCCGACGGCAGGTGGAGCGTGAGTTTGATATACGGTTCTTCAATCCTTTCTATTTTGGTCTGTTCCGGAAGTTTTGCCGGGTTGTCAACAAGGATGGTTTCGCCATTTGTCCTAGTAACCTTGTATATGACGGAAGGCGCTGTTGTTATCAGGTTAAGCTTGTATTCGCGCTCAAGACGTTCCTGGACGACATCCATGTGTAGTAACCCCAGAAACCCGCACCTGAAGCCTAAACCCAGCGCACTTGATGTTTCGGGTTCATAATTGATCGCCGAGTCGTTAAGTCGTAGTTTTTCTAGTGAATCCTTCAGATCATTGTAGTCATCGGCATTTATCGGATATACACCGCAAAAGACCATTGGTTTGACTTCCTTAAAGCCGCCCAGTGGCTCATTCGCCAGGTTCGTTGCATTCATAACCGTATCGCCAACCTTCATGTCGCGAACGTCTTTTATGCCGCAAACCAGAGCCCCCACCTCACCGCTTGAAAGTAATTCAACATCGGTAAACTTGGGTGAGAACACGCCCAATCTTTGAACCTCGAACTCCTTGCCAACGTGATGTAACCGTATGCGCGCCCCTTTCCTGACAGTCCCTTCAAATATGCGACATAGGGCTATGACTCCCTGGTAAGAGTCATACCAGCTATCAAAGATCAAAGCGCGCAACGGCATACTGTCCAAATCTTTTGGGGGAGGGAAGAATTTGACTATGTTTTCTAATATGTCATCAATTCCTTGTCCGGACTTGGCGCTACATAAAACGGCATGGTCGGTATCCACTAACCCGATCATTTCATCGATTTCTTGTATAACCTTGTCTGGATCGGCAACCGGCAGATCTATTTTATTAACCACCGGGAAAACCTCGAGGTTGCCATCCAGCGCCATGAATACGTTAGCCAGGGTTTGTGCTTCAACGCCTTGTGATGCATCGACTACGAGGATCGCACCTTCACAGGCTGCAAGCGAACGGGATACTTCGTAAGTGAAATCCACATGTCCAGGTGTGTCTATCAGGTTGAGTATGTATTCAATTCCGTCTTTGGAATGATATTTCAGGCGGACGCTCTGGGCTTTTATGGTTATCCCTCGTTCGCGCTCGATATCCATGTTATCGAGGAACTGGTCCTCCATTTCGCGCGCGGTGACCGTTCCCGTTCGCTCAAGCAAACGGTCAGCAAGTGTTGATTTGCCGTGATCGATATGAGCAATAATGCAAAAGTTGCGAATATTTTTTGGCATGAGATACCATCTATGCTTTGCGTGGAAGTTAACAGAAGGACGGAGTTGTGGGCAAGAACGGAAACAAAGAAGAACTGCTTATTGTTGTAGATATTTCCCGTGGCGGTGCCGGAGTGGCGAGAGATAAGGGAGGAATGGTGATTTTTGTCCCGAACTCCGCTCCAGGTGACATTGTATTAAGCCGCATAACGGACTCAAAGAAAGGACGGTATGCCCAGGGTGAAATCATCAAGTTGATCAAGCCGTCGCCCATACGCCTAGAGCCGCGGTGCCAGGTTTTCGGCAGATGCGGCGGCTGTTCGTGGCAGCACCTGCCGTATGATCTGCAATGGCGAACCAAGGTTAACGGCGTGGCACACGCATTAAAGAGAGTTGGTATTAACCCCGATGCGGGTATGAAATTGGAAGAATTTCCAGCCGAAAGCATATGGGAGTACCGAAACCGCGTTCAGTTGCATGGATTTAGGGATCAAATCGGTTTTTATGCAAGAGGGACGCATGATCTAGTTTCAATAAGTAGGTGTGAGATCGCAATGGAGGAAATAAACAAGATTTTACCAGAAATTGCAAAACAAGGAAGCAAGCTGCCAAGGCCATACAAGGTTGAGGTGGAGATAAAACCTTCCGGAGAAGTTGGGGTTGTCTGGAATGTAAACCATGGCGCCGGAGGCTTTAGACAGATAAATAACGAGCAAAATGCGAAACTCCGCGATTGGATCAGCAACGTAGTCACAACTGATAGGGTTTTATTGGATTTGTTTGGAGGGGCGGGGAACTTGTCTTTGTCTCTCATACCGAAAATGATCAAAGTCCACTGTGTTGATATCACAGCGCCGACATCTACAGAGACTTGCAATAGTGCGATTGAATTTCACAGACAGGCAGTCCTGCCTTGGCTCATTAACTATACTGCTTTTAATACAGGCAGCCCCCACCCTCATTCGGTATTACTTGACCCGCCGCGAGATGGTCTGGGTAAGGATTTTTCAGAATTACACAGCCTGTTTTGTAAACTGGGCGTTGATGAGGCGGTGGCTGTCGGATGTGATCCGGACACATGGGCGCGCGATGTGAGTCGATTTATTGCCGCTGGTTGGAATATTAAGAAAGCCGCGGTGTTTGATTTTTTTCCACAGACGCCACATATTGAAGCTGTTGCCCTTCTCATCCGTTAATATAGAATGCTTTTATGTTGAAAAAAATTCTGTCAACAGGGATTTTTATATCGTTTTGTTTAGTGATGGCTTCATGTGCCGAAACACCGGTCAAGAAAACTGTTTCTAAAACTGAAAAAGCTAGAATGTATGTGGAAGTGGCCAACGGCGCTCTTCTAGAAGGAGATCCCACGGGAGCTTTACAGAGTCTGGCCAGCGCGGAGAATGAAGAACCAAATTTGCCGGAGATCCACCACTCAAGAGCTCTAGCCTATTATGCTAAGAAAGATTTGAAGGAGGCCCTGTCGTCCGCTCGCAAGTCAGTCATGCTTAAGCCAGACTACTGCGAAGCCAATAATACGTTTGGGAAACTATTGATGGATGCCGGAAATTATGATGAGGCTATCAAGCCATTGATGGTAGCCGCCAACGATCCGTTATGTAGAGAGGCGTTCAAAGCCCAAACTAACTTAGGCATTATTTATTATAAGAAATTAGAATATGAAAAAGCGATGGGATACCTGGAAAAGGCGATAACTGCCGCTCCCAACGTAGCGTGCATTGCGTATTATTATCGTGGGCATGTCCACATTAAGCAATCCAAGTTAAGTGCTGCCATTGATGATTACGACATGGCGACGCGTAGGTTTTGCGCTAATTTCGGGGAAGCCCACCTGGCGCTTGGAATAGCGTATGTGCAGGCCAGGGAATATGGGAAGGCACGAAAGAAATTTATCGAGATAGAGCGGCTGTATCCAAAAACAAACTTGGCAAATGAGGCTATTAACCACTTGAGGTATCTCCCTTAAATGTCAGAAGAAGGCAAACTGACTTTAGGACAATTCCTGCGCCAGGAGCGAGAACGAAGAAGTGTTTCAATCGAGCAGGTTTCTGCCGCTACTAAGATCAGTGTCAGAATCCTTGATGCGATCGAGGGGGACAGGTATCGTGAACTACCAGCAAAGCCATTTGTCCGTGGATTCGTGGGTGCTTATTGCCGCTTTATAGGGCTGGATTCCAAGGAAGTTCTCATCACCTTCGGTGATTTCATGGATAGTAAAGCCGGCGAGCGACCGGTTTTAGACTCTGGGCACAGTGGTTATGCTTTTGAAAGACGTGAAACCGAGCAAAGCCATGTCGCCTTGTGGGTGGTGATGGCTAGTTTCTTGTTTATCGGGACAGCAACGATTTATTTTCTCCGGCCATCACTTATCAAGCAGAAGAGTTCGCATTTAGAAAAACTAAGGGCTGCTCATATCGTGAAATCACCATCTCCGGTTGGGAACCCAGTTAGCCCAATCATGGTTATGCCATCATTATCACCTTTGCCTGATTTTCCTGTGCTGCCGTTACCGTCTTTGTCTCCCATTGCGCTAGCCTCGCCCGTTGTCTCTTCTGCTCCATTGTTGGTTGTTTCCACTGAAGATCCCCTAAATTCGGGATTGGATTTGAAGAAAGAGGAAATCCATCACAAAGTTATTTTTAAAGCTATTGATGACGTATGGGTGCGATACAAGGTTGATGACAAAAAGCAGATGAAATTCATACTTAGAAAAGACCGTGTGCTTGTTCTGAGAGGCCGAGAGGCAATTCGTTTTCAAGCCTCTGACCCGTCACGCGTCAGTCTTAGCTACGGCGGACAATTCGGGAAACTAATGACAGACGAAAGCAGTGCGGTTACGCTAAATGGCGATCTAACGCTGTTTTTCCCATCTCAACTAGCTGAAACCATTAAAGATCCATTCCCTGGTACTAGATCGATTTTTAGTGCTGATATTCCACCATCAGCAAATCGAGATAGCTTACCCACGCAACGTCAATAAATTATCAACACACAATAGCATAGTTATACACATCAGTTAACATAGTGAAGTTATTAAATATTTTATCTTATAAACTGGTTTTTTATAGAAGTAAAAAAACTTATCCACAAAAGCCCGTCTTTAGCACTTTTTGACGGATTTCTTTTTGCTGCTGTCAGTAATTTGTCGGAATTTATGCATGTTTTTGAAATAAATTTCACAATATCTATTTAATGATAATCGCCAATTAACAGCACGAAAGTGTTCGGTGGCTCACCACTGTGATCGCTTAAAAGCAAAAAAAGCGCCAATGGCCATTACAATATTTGGAAGTTGCATAGCAAGAAGCGGGTTCAACTGGCCTTTTAGCAGCGTTAACGTGGCCCATGTTTGGATTGTCCAATATACCACCAGTATCACCAATGAGGTAATAGCTGCTCCCGCCCTTACCGACCTGTTACGGAATGACCCAAGACCCATGCCCAAAAAAACAAATATCAATGGACTTATTGCTATCGCATATCTGCGCCAATATTCGCCGCGCATTTCGCGCCCCTCATAGGAGTCTTTTTGAGTGTTACTTATCCTTTTTAGCAGTTCTTTATGTGTAATCATGTGGGGCTTTAATATGGAATCCGCGGTGCCTTCGCTTAACCGTAGGAACAACTTGTATTCACCAAAATCTATTTTTTGGTAAGTACTTGTATGCGCCTCGTTCTTATGAATACTTCCGTCGTAAAGCTTAAGCAAAGCTGCGGCGCTGAGCTCATTCGGGGTTTTAACAGAAACTATTTCTCCAGCATGCGCGACCACAGTGAGAGGGTTTTTCGGCTCACGCTCATCATAGATAAACACTTTGCGCAGCTGGTTCGTTCGATTATCAACCTTGTCTGCAAATATCAGTAAGTCAAAAAAACCGGATGTGAACGTACCGGCTTTTATTGAGCTGACGACTCTTGTGTTGCCAACTTTGATAAGCAGTTCTTTGAAAGTACGTTCCCCTCGCGGTACCCATTCCATATTAAGACATATTGAAAGTACAAAGACCCCTAGCGCAATAATCGTGGGCGCGATAGCAAGACGGGACATACCAAGGCCGGCTGTCTTCATTGCAACTATTTCGCTGTCTGCTGAAAATCGTCCGAACGCGGTTAAGATTGAAATAACGAATGCGATGGGCAGAGCTGTTGGAAGAAACGATAAACCAAGCAGCAGTGTCATCTTGAGTAGCGTTGTTCCGGACACTCCATGTATGATGAAGAACTCCGCCAGACGTAGCATTTGGAACATAAGGAAAAGGAAAACAAAAAACAGGAGCCCGCCTAGAAAAGAGCCGATGATTTCAACGGATATGTAGAAATCCAGTTTTAACGGCCTGAAGAATGCCTGCTTATTAATAGGCATTCTTGTTTACAAAACCTTTCCATAGCGTCATGAACATTATTTTCCAATCAAGCATATAAGACCAGTTGCGGATGTAAAAGAGATCACACTCAATCCTGTTATTGAGAGAAGTATTTCCACGCCATCCATTGACCTGTGCCCAGCCAGTCATGCCAGCTTTGACTTTGTGCCGTAACATATAATGGGGTATTTCATTTCTAAAACGGCTTACGAAGATTGGTCGCTCGGGCCTGGGGCCTACTAGCGACATATCACCACGCATGACATTAAAAAGCTGTGGTAGCTCGTCCAGGCTAGTCGTTCTAAGCAAGGACCCTATAGCCGTACGGCGGTTATCGGAGCTACTAGCCCAGATGGCTCCGGATTTAGTTTCTGCATCGGTCTTCATCGAGCGGAACTTGTACATGACAAAAGTTTTGCCATCCAAACCCATCCTGGTTTGAGAATAAAAAACGGGTCCCCTCGATGTCAATTTTATGAGTATGGAGGCAAGGAGTATTAGTGGCGATAGCGCAATAAGCCCCAATCCAGATATTATGAAGTCGGTCATTCTTTTTGCTATCGCCCCCCAACCGTCAAGGGGCGAGTCATTTAGATTAACCAGAGGCAATCCATCGAAGTCCTCGATTTCACAGCCGAGAGTCACAAATTCGTGGATATCAGGCACGAGCTGCATATCTATAGTCTCGTCTTTTAATTCAGCAAGTATGCTGTCTAGTTCACCATATTGTGACCGCGGCAGGGCTATCAGTAGTTTGTCCGCCCTTGTTTTACTGATGATTTCATGTATCTGCCCGAAATGCCCTATCACAGGTTTTTTAGCCACGCTGGTGACGTGAGAATTCTCGTTCGTGATTATGCCAACAACACGCAATCCCAGTTCGGGGAATTTATCCAATTTCGTCGTTAATGTTTCAACAGCCGGTCCTTCACCGACCATCAACACATGGCGCAGGTTGAAGCCCTTCCTCCTAATCGAGCGGAGCGCGTTTCTCAGTGAAAGGCGGAACACTATCAGCAAGAATCCGCCGAAGACGCCGAAGTAGGCCATTACTGCCCTGGAGTATTTATATTCGCTGAACATGTAAGTCAGCGCGATAAAAAATAATATGGACACTATGTGTGCGCGTAAAATTAGATGAACCTCATGCGTTCTCCGCAACATACGTTTTGATTGGTAAACTTTCATGGCGGAAAAAACAGTGGTCCACAAAATCGCTACAAGAGGGGTCAGTGCCGCGTAATTGGAAAATTTCGGAAACCCTTTTTTCACTTCGATTATGGGGATCTGAAATCGCAACCAATAAGAAGTCAGCCATGCGGCACTTATGACGCATATATCAATGAATCTAAACATTCCTCCTACGATGTGGTGATACCTCTTCAACATATCTCTTACCTATGTTAATTAAAGCTTCTCCTAAAAAAAGAACATAATATATGTGGAAAATACCATTGTTAGAAATTCGGTTTATCAGTTCTAAAGTATCCGCGCAAACATCGGCAGTTGATACGGATGTGGTCGCAGTTTACCAGGATAGCACGAAGAAAGCAGCCACCCCAGGTGGGCAATACGCCGCTTTAGTCGGGCGCCTGCGTAATAATGGATTTTTTACCGCAGCACACGGTCTGGCGCAATATTTGAGATTTGGCGGCAAGAACACCGCTTCCGACTGCATGTTCGTTGGTTTGGGTCAGGCAAACGATGTTTCTATTGAAAAAATCCGGGCAGTGGGCGGTCACGCTTGGACAAAACTTAAATCCAACAAAAGCAAGAGCGCAGCGTTTGATATCGACAGCCTATTCAGCGCACGCGGGGTACCATCCCATTTGGCGCAGATTGATTTGGCTGTGGCCTTTATAGAGGGACTGCTCTTTGGCGCATACGAGTACCAGACACATAAGACAAAACAAGATGACAGTCACGACAGCGGTCCTGCAAAACTTATATTAATGACAAAAAACAGCGGTTTGAGGCTGCAGTTGGAAAAAGAGGTGCCTCTAATCAAAGCAGCCGCTGAGGCGCTGAATATTACTAGGGATTGGTCTAATGAGCCTTCAAATTACGGTACACCTGAATTTTTCTCGGCTAAAGCCAAGAAGCTGGCGTCAGAATACGGGCTGAAGTGTACAATTCTTAACGAACGCGATGCCGCTAGACAAAAAATGGGTCTATTCCTGGCTGTGGGGCAGGGTGCGGAAAGAGAAGGCCGTGTAGTTGTTTTGGAATATATGCCTAAAGGCAAAATTCGCTCTAAAAAGAAGACGGTCGCATTGGTCGGCAAAGGAATAACTTTTGATAGCGGCGGTATATCCATAAAGCCATCTCTCAGGATGGAAGAAATGAAGCATGATATGACTGGCGCCGCTACTGTTCTTGGCGCTATTCTTTTGGCCGCCCGCCTACGGGTGCCTAACAGGGTCGTAGCGGTCATGGCTTTTACGGAGAACATGCCTGATGGCAAGGCCATCCAACCTGGCAACGTGGTAAAAGCCCGTTCCGGAAAAACGGTGGAAATAATTAATACCGATGCAGAGGGGCGGCTGATACTTGCCGATGTGCTTGATTATGCCCATGACTTCAAACCGGATGCTATTATCGATGTTGCAACGCTGACTGGGGCTGTTTCAGTCGCACTCGGAAAATATTGCTGCGCGGTTTTAGGGAATGACGATTCGCTTATCGATGCCATACGGCGGGTAGGAAACGAGAATGGCGAGAGAATCTGGCAGCTTCCATTGTACGATGATTATTTTGATGATCTAAAGTCAGACACGGCGGATATGAAAAACTCAGCCAATGACGCTCACGGCGGCACCATACGTGGCGCGATTTTCCTTAAGCAGTTTATAAGAAAGGGCATGCCTTGGGCACATTTGGATATAGCCGCGACTTCCAGCAACCTTGGCCATATCCCATATTATCCGAAGCGCGGCGCAAGCGGCGCATATGTGCGGACATTGGCGAAATTAATAGCGGATTTTTGAATATGACCCAAGAACGTTTTTTTATTGAAAATGCGAAAGATTTTGACGGTCAAGTCGTCACCGTCAAGGGATGGATTTATAACAAGCGCAGTTCGGGGAAGATAAAATTCCTCGTTATCAGGGATGGCACCGGTCTTATTCAGGGGGTGCTTTTCAAAGGGGAGTGCGATGAGGCCGCGTTTAGTGATTTTGAAAAACTGACGCAGGAATCATCAATTGAGGTAACAGGAAAAATTCGGAAAGAGCCACGCTCACCCGGCGGGTTCGAGCTGAGTGTACAATCCCTGCGAATAGTGAGCATTGCGGAGCCTTTCCCTATTTCACCCAAAGAGCATGGCGTGGAATTTCTCATGCAGAACAGGCATCTTTGGGTCCGCAGCACGAAACAGTGGGCAGCACTTCGCATAAGGTCTGAAGTCATAAAAACGATTTGCGAATTTTTTGATAATCGTGGTTTCGTACGTTTCGATGCGCCGATCTTAACCCCTAGCGCTTGTGAGGGTACGTCCACGCTGTTCATGACACAGTATTTTGACGAGAAAGCTTATCTCACGCAATCGGGGCAGCTTTACGGCGAAGTAGGTGCAATGGCGTTCGGAAAGATATATGTGTTCGGGCCAACATTCAGGGCGGAGAAATCAAAAACGCGCAAGCACCTGACGGAATTCTGGATGGTCGAACCAGAAGTAGCGTATGCTGATCTTGAAGACAACATGAAGCTTGCGGAAGAATTCACCGAATATGTGATCCAAAATGTTTTATCCCGCCGCGCGCATGAACTCCAAACCCTTGAGCGTGATTGTACGAAACTAGATTGCGTGCGAGCTCCGTTCCCGAGAATTTCATATGACGAGGCAATAAAGATCCTGGAGAAACGAGGCGTTCCTATTGCATGGGGTGAGGACTTCGGCGCGCCACACGAAGCCGCACTTGGCGATGAATTCGGAAAACCGGTTTTTGTCCACCATATGCCTGCACAGATAAAGGCTTTCTACTTCAAACAGTCGGATACCCTGGGAGGGCCGGCCACCGCCGGTACCGGACGTTATGCGCTCGGGTGTGACCTTATAGCTCCTGACGGCTATGGAGAAATCATCGGTGGCGGACAACGTGAGGAAAATGCGGAAACACTCCTGCGGCGGATTGCTGAACACGGTTTAAGGGAGCAGGATTACTCCTGGTACGTGGATCTCAGGCGCTATGGCTCGGTGCCTCACAGCGGTTTTGGTCTTGGCGTGGAACGGACAGTGGCTTGGATCTCCGGTGTAGAGCATGTCAGGGAAACTATCCCGTTCCCACGCATGCTTAATACGCTTAGGCCCTAAGAGACTACTCATGCCGTATGATCTGCACGTAGTCCTTGTAGAACCTGAAATTCCGCAGAATACAGGATCAATTGGCAGGCTATGCCTCGCCACCGGTTCAACATTACATCTTGTCGAGCCGCTTGGATTCGAAATCACTGACGCCAGGCTTAAAAGAGCCGGCCTTGATTATTGGGAGCATTTAAAAGTCATTTATCATAAATCCATAAGTGAATTACTTAATGGCTTGTGTTTAGAAACACCGAAGGTTTTTTTCTCTAAAAAGGCTGGCCGTACTTTGTTTGAGCAAGTGTTCCTACCGGGGTCTTATCTTTTCTTCGGAAAAGAAACTTTCGGTTTACCGGATGAAATCGTCAATACATATTCATCAGAGACCGTTAGGATACCGATGTATGATGCGCGTGTTCGCTCATTGAATCTTGCAAATTCAGTAAGTATCGCGGTGTATGAGGCCATCAGGCAAATTGGGACTTAGAGCGAGAATCTAAATCCAAAAACAGCTAAGGGTGCGTGCTTCGTCGTAGGTGTGCGCAGGGTCACCTGCTTATGAGCCGGATCGAGGTTCCTTAACAAATGATAAACGCCAGCAACACTGATTTTTGCTATTGTCCTGCCTTCCTCATCAACAGACAGGCTTTCTCCATGGTAGTCTTCGCCAACCGGAAGACCATCTAATTCTACCATGAGCTTCACCGGTTCTATAAGTTTTGAATATGATTTTGCCACCACGGAAAATCGTGGGTAAGCGCTTTCAAATTTCAAAACCGCTGCGGAATCTGAAATGATAATGGCTTCCTCGTTTTGTTCAAATTTTGGTGATATGTCGATTTCAGAAAAGTTCGCCCGGTTGTCCGTGGCTTTTTTGCCGAACTCAACTTGTTTGATATCACGGCCCAAACCTGCAAGATCAGCTATAACCGGCAGGAGGGGTAATCCAGGATCGGTATCACGCAGAAATTTATGTATCTTGATCTCCAATCCGTCCGCCCAAGAGGGTCCATCATGTTCAATAAGAGTCTCGCCATTTTTCAATAACAATGCTCTTGGAAAATCATTGACGCAAAAACCACCACATATCAACCCATCAATATCAATGACTAGCGGTAGCTGGTTCTTCTGCTCCTTGAATGCTAATCGTTCTTCAGACGTGCCTTTGTAATATTCATTGTAAGGCGGTTTGATAACGCCAAGAAAACCCATATTGTATGGACCATAACGCTTGAACCATTCGCGCAGCAGATTAATGGCGTCTAGACCTGAAAAGGTGGTTGGATCCAGAAAAACAATGAACCAAGGTTTTTTGTTAAACTCCTGATCCAGGGGATGAACTGAAATTTTTTTCTCATCCCTTATACCAACGAGCAGCGGCTCAGAATTGAACCAGGAATTATAAAGCGCTTTCTTTGCTAGAGTAATGGCCTCTTGCGTGGTTAATGGTTTTTCTTTCATTCGCCAGATCATTTGGGCTGCTTCCGTGGTTTGCGTGGTTGCCTGTAAAGCGAAGCTATCATCGCTCCAATACCTAGAATGCCTGCTACAAAATGTGCAAAATGTATGGACTCAACAAAGTTCCCGCCGGTGTTGTCCATTTTCCATGTGAAAAGACTTGTGGCCAAACCTGTCCCGATTACCATTCCCAAATTTCTTACGGTAGCCAGCAGCGCCGATGCGACTCCAAGTTTTTCCAAAGGTACTGCTCCCATTATGGCGCTGTTATTTGGAGATTGGAAAAGACCGGTTGCAAGCCCAATGGATCCGAGAGCCAACACGATCCCGGCATGGCTGATATTTTCATGAATTCCAAGTCCAAATACCCCCGCCATGGCAAGCAGACCCACCGATCCAATAAATGCACCTATGAAGCTCAGGCCTCTTGTGCCCATGCGGTCAGACAGTCTTCCGCTTATAGGTGCAACGATAAAAATCGCAACAGGTATGGCTGTCATAAATAGCCCGGCTTTATGTGTGGCAAGATGCAGTGCTTCTTCAAGGAAAAAAGGCATCAGAACGAATACCGACGAAAAAGACACGAATGTCAGAAAGCTCGCTAGATTAGCAGTCCAAAAAGTCCTGATCTTAAGAAGTGAAAAATCAAAAAGCGGGGAGCTTGCTTCCGATTCAACTTTAATGAATACAGCACCAAACAATATGGCCACTGCCAGCATCGTCCAACGTGAAATCTGAATTGGTCCGCTGCCGGAAATTGAAACAATGAGCGGGTCAAAAGCAGCTATGAGCGCAAGCAAGATAATACATTGAAGAAATGTCCCGACCCAGTCAAAAGAGGAAATCACGCGGCGCGGAGGATCTTTCGGCAGATAATGCTGCGAAATAGCTAGGGCAACGATACCTATCGGTATGTTCACCCAAAAAATGCTAGGCCAGGTGAATTTACTGATTAAGAATCCACCGACAGCCGGGCCCGAAAGCAAACCCGCGCTTACGACCATAGCCAAAGTACCAAGTGCAGCGCCACGTTCTTTGGACGGAAAATATGCCGTTATTATCGCTGGACCGTTTGCCATTAACATAGATACACCTATGGCTTGGACGGCCCTTGCCAAAATCAGCCAGTCTAGTTTTGGCGACATGGCACAAAAAAATGATCCTATCGTAAATATCACATATCCAGATTGGAATACTCTTTTCCTGCCAAGCTGGTCAGAGAGTTTGCCGAAGGGGAGTAAAAGGCAAGTTATTACCAAAAGATAAATAATAACCACCCATTTTGCCTTATAAAGATTTGTCGCAAGGTCTTTTGTCAGCGTGGGGAGCGCTATGTTGACAATACTGGAGTCCAGCGTAGCCATGAATGTGCCACACGCTACCGATGCAAGAACCCACCATTTGCTTGATGATATTTCATTCATTATTAAAAACGTGCTTCTCCAGTAGTCTCATGGTTGATAAGCTATATTTTGCCCATAAAGCATAGAAAAGACAAAGATGTCTGACGAAAAACTAAAAACTATAGCAAAAGAACTACGTATCCTGATTATTGAAATGCTATCCGAAGCCAGTTCTGGCCACCCTGGCGGGAGTCTTTCTACCGTCGATATTATGACGGTACTATGGTTTCACGAAATGCGCAGGCCAAATGGTGATCGTTTTATACTTTCCAAAGGACATGCTGCGCCGGCTTTGTATGCTGCTTTGGCAAAGTGCGGTTTAATCAATATTGAAGAAATCAAGACACTACGCAAGTTAAACAGCCGGCTGCAGGGTCACCCTGATCGTGTAAGGTTGCCGATTGTGGAAGCCTCCACCGGATCTTTAGGTCAAGGACTATCGGTTGCCCAGGGAATCGCGATGGGAACCAAAATGTCAGGTGAAAAATCACGCATATACTGTGTAATCGGTGATGGTGAGAGCCAGGAAGGGCAGATATGGGAAACGGCAATGTCAGCGCCGAAATTTAAGTTATCAAATCTCTGTGTTATTTTAGATTATAACAAAGGGCAGATTGATGGACATGTCGCCGATGTAATGCCTATTGAGCCTGTAATCGAAAAATGGCGGGCCTTCGGGTGGCATACCATTGAAATAGATGGCCATGACATCAGGCAAATACGTGAGGCATTTGGAGAAGCACGGGAACTTCAAGAAAAATGCAGCATAAAACCAGTTTTTATTTTAGCCAACACGGTTAAGGGTAAAGGTGTGCCGTTTATGGAAAATAAAATCGAATGGCACGGCGTGGCTCCAACGCCTGAGCAAGCTAGAGAGGCCATAGCGGCAATAAAGGGAACTTGAAATGTCCTCTAAAAAACCAACTGGAAAAGCTACAAGACAGGCGTTTGGCGAGGCAATCACAAGATTGGGTGAAAAGTATCCACATATCGTCGTTCTTGATGCTGACCTTTCTAAATCGACCAAATCAGAGATTTTTGCAAAAAAATTTCCTGAAAGATTTTTTGAAATGGGGATAGCAGAAGCAAATATGATTGGAACCGCAGCCGGGCTTTCTTTTACGGGAAAGCTGCCTTTTGCATGCAGCTTTGGGTGTTTTCTTACTGGCCGCTATGACACTATCAGATTAAGTGTAGGTTACGCTCAGGCGAATGTCCGCCTTGTCGGCACCCACGCGGGTATCGGCATAGGTGATGATGGATATAGCCAGATGGGTCTTGAGGATATCTCACTCATGAGGTCGATACCGACGATGGGTGTTTTCCAGCCTATGGATGCGCGCGAAACGGAGTTGATCCTTGAATATCTGGTGAAAGATTGGAAAGGCCCGGCATACTTAAGATTAACACGTCAAAATCTACCGGATCTTTTTCCGCCTGGTAAAGATTTCTGTCCATGTAAGCTAATGCAAATTCATTCTCACACTGGAGAAATTTCAGCAGTATGTATTGCAACCGGGGCTACAGTTTCCGAAGCCGTTCAGGCAGCCCAAATCCTTTCTGGGCGTGGGATAGGTATTTCAGTTTGGAATGCGCATTCATTAAAGCCTTTTGATGATCAATCATTGTTAGAAATAGCAAGCCACACGAAGCTTCTTATCAGTATCGAGGACCACTCGGTTATTGGCGGGCTTGGCACTTGCGTGGCCGAAGCTTTGGCAAAAAACGCGCGTGACTTTAAACCAGTAAGGCTCGTTAAACTCGGTGTACAGGATGTTTTTGCAGAAAGCGGGTCAGCCACCGAGCTTTACGAAAAATTTGGGATTTCTGCCGCATCGATAGCTAGACGAATTCAGCATGAACTCGGTGGTATGGCGTAATGTTTATTCTCGGCCATATCGGTATAGGCGTGACGATAGTAAAACCTTGGATCAAGGGCTTATCGCGCCGCTGGTTTTTTCTCGGAGCGATAATTCCAGATTTGATCGACAAGCCGCTTTACTATGGGCTTTCTTATTATCTGAATAAATCCGGCAATGAGCTTGGTTTGATATGTGGAACCCGCACGTTTGGGCATACCGCCCTGTTCCTCCTGATGTTGACTCTGCTTTCATTTATTAAAAAATCAAAGACACTAGCGGCCATTACCTTAGGGATAGCAACGCATCTTGTTTTAGATCATGTCGGTGACAGCATCAGAAGCTATTCATACGGTTATTATAACAGTGATGGTTTAAAATCCCTTTTATGGCCGCTGATGGACGCCAAGTTCCCGCCGGCGGCTTTTCCAGGTATTTTAGAGCATTTAAAAAGCATAGAACTGACGCATACCTTCTGGGCTGAAATAATCGGGGCATTTTTGCTCGGGTGGGATTTCTGGAAGCAGTCAAGAAGAAGGGAAATCATCACAAACTACTTTGCCAGATTACGAGCACGTATGGTGAAATATCGTCTTCGATATTGAGCAAATGCCAGAATGCTGGCAACATTGGGGTTAGATGATTACGAAACCGGATGAAAAATATTTCCGTCCAGGACAGCACCTGTTTCACGAAGATGAGCCTTCGGATTGTATATATTTAATTAAAAAAGGCACCGTCTCCATCAGAAAGATGAAAGGTTCCGCCTACATTGAAATAGGCAGGCTATATTCGAATGAGGTGCTTGGTGAGTTGTCTTTTTTTGACCGACAGCCAAGGAGCGCCGCCGCCGTGGCCCTCACCGAAGTAGAGACGATTGAGATAAAATTCCAGGCGCTTGATAAGATTTACGACAAAGTGCCGGATTACATGAAAACTATAATTTCCTGTGTAGCTGAGCGGCTACGAAAGGCCAACGAGACAATAAAACGCCTTCAAAAAAATGTGGTATCCGATGAAGTCGGCAAAAGTTCAGATTCAGACCAACCATCCGCATCCGAAGTACTAGCGGCCACGGCTAATATCTCAATACCCGTACAGGACAGTAATGATCATGAATCGGATGATACCGAGTCCGAGGATCCGGACAAAAAATAACTCCAGTTTTTTATTTTCTTGTCCCATAAAAAATCCGAGTTAATCTTATCTAAGAATGTGCACAGAAACTAATCCAGAAGAACAGACTCAAGTTGTTCAGATAAATCTTTTCCTTTTTGATAAGAAAAGAGAACGGTTCATTCGTGTTTATGATTGTCTTACTTTCGGCAGGTCTGAAGGGCAGGAGCTTTTCCAGACAGATCCACTGGTAAGCCGTAAACATTTACAGTTTTATGTGGTCAACTTTGAAATATTTATTGAAGATTTAAAATCAACCAACGGAACCTGTATAAATTCTGTGAAAATTGCGCCGTTTACAAAAAAGAAACTTAAATTGAACGATGTTATAACATTTGGCAATCAAACATTTGTTTTAGTAAACCAACAAGAAAAAACTAAGCTTGAGATATCTATGAAGTCGCCGCTAAAACAGGCAGCAAAAGGAAATCGCTCAGAATAGCTTCAAAACAAAGCAATACATTTTCGCCATTCAAGGATGGCGTGTTCGTCGGTTTCAGACTTAAACCGTTCTAGCGCAAGCGGAAGCAGCGATGATTTGGTCTCCTGATCAAAGAGCTTTATGGCATTTGATAAGGCGACCGCAATATTTTTGCTGAAATGACCAGGCTTTATCCTGCTCAGCGCAGATCCGTGAGACCTTGCTTTGAATTGCTCAGGCGTTTCCGAGAGTAGGGCTCCCCAATCGTAAAGCATGCTTTCTGTTTGACCGCGTGTAGTCTTAGCCTGATTGAATGGACAGGCTTCTTGGCAGATATCACAACCGGCAACCCAGTTACCGAAGTGTTTTGAATGAATTTCAATCCCATTTCTTTTTTCAAGTGTTTGGTAACTTATACATTTTTCCGGACGCAGTGTGGGCTCTGTTTGGGAGATTGCTTTTGTGGGGCAATTATCGATACAGCGGCTGCAGTTACCACATAATGATTTTGTCTGAACCGGGTTTCGCTTCACGCGCTGGTTAATCAAGATTTCGCCAAGGAGCAAGTAACTTCCGAGTTTCTGGTTAATTAAAAGCGAGTTTTTACCTATCCACCCAAGCCCTGTGATCATAGCCCAGCTTTTTTCAAGAATCGCGCTTGTATCCACACATGTTTTCCACTTTAAAGGATTTTTCCCTTCCGTGATCCAGGTCTGATTTGCCAGATTCATTATGTGATCAAGACGTTTGGTGATTTCTATATGATAATCAGCTCCACGCATATACCGCGCATACCTGACGCCGGATTCAATACTATGGGCGCCGTTAACGGCAGTAGGATATCTAATCGCCACGCAAAGCACGCTCTGCGCCTCCGGAAAAAGAAGCCTTGGGTCGGCGCGTTTGTCACGGTTTTTAGAAAGGTATGTCATATTTGCCGCAAGATCATGTGAGAGCCGGCGATCAAAGCGTCCGAGGTGTTGCTCTATCCAATCGCGGTTTGAGAGCACAGGTTCGATATCCGTGATACCGGCTAAATTAAAGCCGTTTTCTGCTGTCAAGGCGAGCAGCTTTTCAGCGAGATCCAACCAAATCTCCCCTTTTATAATCAAGACTGGTTAGCGTGCCTAGAAGATCATGTGGCATGATATCAGTTATTTTTACGGTGACCATATCGCCTGGCTTTAATGCGCTCGCTTCAAGTTCGCCAAGATCATTTATAAGAACTTGGCCGTCGATTTCAGGCGCCTGGGTAGGCATTCTTCCTTTTATTATAAGGTTTGTTTCATCGCTCCGTCCTTCGTTCAAGACTTGCACGTCTTTGCCAAGATATTTTTTATTGTTATCTAGCGAAAATTCTTCGAGCAATCTCTCGAGTTTTATTAACCGCTTTCGTTTCGTGGATGGATGAATCTGGTCTGCCATCATAGCTGCCGGCGTGCCTTCCTCGCGTGAGTAGCTGAATACCCCGACATGATTTAGCCTCAATACTGAAAGATCATAACAAAGTTCTTCGAAATCAGTGTCGGTTTCACCAGGGAATCCCACTATCACTGATGTTCTAAATACTATTTCTGGTATGGCAGTCCTGCATTTTTCCACGACATTAAATAATTTGTCCTTAGTCAGTCTACGGTTCATTGCTTTCAGGATTTTATTGCTCGTATGTTGGATCGGTATATCCAAATACTTCACGATCTTTGGTTCTTCCGCGATAATATCGATCAATTCATCGGATAATTCATCAGGATAAACATAATGAAGCCTTAGCCACTCTATGCCATTAATTTTTGCCAACGGCCGCAACAGGGTTTCTAGTCGCTCGCGGTATTTCCACTCCATTCCGTATTCAGTCAGATCCTGGGCAATTAGATTAAGCTCGCGTACTCCAAGGTTTGCCATTGCGCTTGCTTCTTTTAACAATGAGTCCACAGATCTTGATCTTACGTTTCCCCTTATTTTTGGGATGATACAAAATGAACAGCGGCGATTACACCCTTCTGCTATTTTTAAATAAGCTGTATAGGTAGGCCCGGTGTGTACGCGAGCATGTTTTTCTGAGTGTATGAAAGCTGGCTGATTTACATACGCTCTATGCGGCAGGTGCGTGCCAGTTGTCATAGTGGTTTTGTGGGTTTCAATGATCTCAACTATTTTGTGGTATTGCCCAGTACCAATGAATAGGTCAACTTCTGGCATTTCTTTCTCAAGCTGCGATGAATAGCGTTGCGGCAGACAGCCGGTTACCACCAGTGTTTTACATTTTCCGGTTTCCTTGAGTTGCGCTAACTCAAGAATGGTTTCAATCGACTCCTCCTTGGAAGCCTGGATAAACGAACAGGTATTGATAATAATTATTTCAGCGTCATGGGGATTATTCGTAAGAACGTGCTTTTTCTCATGTAGCAGGCCGAGCATCACTTCTGAATCTACTAGATTTTTTGGGCAGCCTAGGCTTACGAAATAAACAGACATTAGTCCCGGTAGTTTCCGAACTGGAGAGGCACTTTAAGTTTGTCCTGGTTTGACTTCAGCATTGACATTGCGGATTGGAGATCGTCCTTGTTTTTTCCGCTGATACGGACCTGTTCATCCTGCATCTGGGCTTGGAGCTTTAGTTTCGACTCTTTTATGGCAGCGATGATTTCTTTCCCTTTTTCTTTTGATATGCCGGCCTGGACGGTTACTACTTGGCGTACACTACTGCCGGCCGCAGGCTCCACATCTTTGTATTCCAGCGCCAACAGGGAAATATTACGTTTTACAAGTTTGGTTTGGAGGACGTCGTTAAGCGCTTCTAGTTTGTCTTCATCGCTGCAAAGAATGGTTATGGTATGGTCCTTCTTGTCAAGCGTGATATCGGTTTTGATCCCCTTGAAATCATAACGCTGTAATAGTTCTTTCTTGGCTTGGTTTATGGCGTTATCTAATTCCTGCCAATTAACTTCTGATGAAATGTCAAATGACGGCATAGTAAATTCCTTTTTTCAATTGCTCCTATATAGAAGCGATCATTATAAAAGCCAATACAATAAATTTTACACGACTAAAACACTCCTGGCGTAAATTTCTAGCGATTTACTGAGACTGGACCACCGGGATATTGTCCAGTATTGTTTAATTACCATGAATGTACTTGTCACAGGCGGTGCTGGCTATGTAGGAAGCCACACATGCAAGGAGCTGTCAAAATCTGGATTTAAACCAATCGTATTTGACAGCCTCGTACGTGGGCATGAGAGCGCCGTCAAGTGGGGGCCGCTTGTAAAGGGTGATATCCTGGATACGGTGTTTCTTTCAAAATGCCTTAAATCGCACAAGATAGAAGCGGTACTGCACTTCGCAGCATTCGCATATGTAGGAGAGTCTGTAGAAAATCCTGAAATTTATTACCGAAACAATGTCAGCGGCACCTTAAGCGTATTAAGCGCCATGAAGGATGCCGGTGTGAGAAAAATCGTTTTTTCAAGCACGTGCGCTGTGTATGGCATTCCAGAGTTCCTGCCACTTGATGAGAACCATCGCAGAGTTCCAGTGAATCCCTACGGTGATAGCAAGCTTGCTGTAGAGAAAATGCTGGAACAATTCAGTATCGCTTATGGCATTGAGTCGGTCGCCTTACGCTATTTTAATGCAGCCGGCACCGATGCGGAAGGTGATATCGGTGAAAACCACACTCCCGAAACACATCTTATACCCTTGGCATTGGATGCCGCTCTAGGGAAGCACCCGTCCCTCACTGTTTTTGGCGATGATTATGATACCCGGGATGGTACATGCATTCGTGATTACATCCACGTCACCGACCTTGCCGTAGCACATTTATTAGCACTAAGAACCATTGGCCGGAACGGCTGTTTTAAGGCATATAATCTTGGGAGCGGTAATGGATTTTCGGTCAGTGAGGTGATCGCGTGTGCTGAGCATGTCACAGGACGCAAGGTTCCTGTTGTGGTTGGCGACAGACGAATTGGCGATCCGCCGATTTTAGTGGCAGGTAGCTCTAAAGCGCGTGCTGAGCTGGGGTGGGAACCAAAGTTTTCTGACCTCAATAATATAGTGCGAACGGCATATCTGTGGGCCAAGACCTCTATAGAATAATTCGTCAAATATATGACATTATCTATATTTGTGTGAGGAGATCTTTTGTAGTTATATTAATACTACAGAGGATAATATGGCCAAGATTTCAAAAAATGCGTTAGTAACCGGGATTACCGGGCAAGATGGCGCTTATCTTGCCCAGTTTTTATTAAACAAAGGCTATGAAGTTTTCGGCCTTTTTCGTAGGACATCATCGCTTAATTTCTGGCGCATCCAATGTCTTGGTATATCGGACCGTGTGAGCCTCATCCCAGGTGATGTATCGGATGCTGCATCTATTGTTGAAGCAGTAAAGATATCTGTTCCTGATGAAATATATCATCTTGCGGCTCAGAGCCACGTTGGCGCATCATTCGAACAGCCGAAGGGAACGACTGATATCAACGGTATAGGCGTCACGCGGTTTCTTGAGGCAATCAGAAATATCAATCCAAAGATTAAATTTTATCAAGCATCCACAAGTGAACTTTATGGTAACGGCCGTATTGAGGCATATAATGAGGATACTTCGTTTTGTCCGGCCAGTCCCTACGCGGCAGCCAAATTATATGGTTACTGGATGACTAGAATCTACCGTGAATCGTATGGACTTTTTTGTTGTAATGGCATTCTTTTTAACCATGAGTCGCCGCTTCGCGGGTTGGATTTCGTGACACGTAAAATTTCCAACCAAGTTGCTAGAATCAAGCTAGGTTTGGATGATTCTTTAAAAATTGGAAACATCGATACAAAACGTGATTGGGGATACGCACCAGAATATGTTGAAGCTATGTGGCTCATGCTTCAGCAAGATAAGCCAGATGATTATGTAATCGCTTCAAATGAGGCGCATTCTGTCCGTGAATTTATTGAGCATGCCTTTGATGCTGTAGGGTTGGATTGTAAGCGTTATATGAAAATAGATAAGAGCCTTATACGCCCATTGGATGTTAATTATTTACAGGGGGATAACAAAAAAGCGTCATTGAAATTAGGGTGGAAATGTAAGACTAAATTCGATGAGCTAGTTAAGATCATGGTTACTGAAGACCTCACACGTTGGCGCAGATACATGAATGGCGAGCACTTCCCATGGGATGCACCAAACCATACAGAAAATCTTCGCATTTTGACAAGGGTGTTGCGGAGATAGTGCCGTGATTCCTGTAGCAGAGCCATCTCTTGATGGTCGCGAACTAAAATACGTAACAGAAGCATTAAAGTCCGGTTGGGTCAGCTCCAAGGGTAAGTTCATCGAGCTCTTTGAACAAAATTTTGCTGCGTACTGTGGCAGGAAATTTGGCGTATGCACATCTAATGGTACTGTTTCTCTTCATTTAGCCCTGCTTTCTCTTGGGATCGGCAAAGGTGATGAAGTTATTGTCCCGAGCTTTACTTTTGTGGCAAGCGTAAATGCAATTACATATACCGGCGCCAAACCTGTTTTTGTGGATAGCAACCCGGTATATTGGGGCATGGATCCGGATAAGATTGATAGCGCCATCACATCCAGAACCAGAGCTATTATGATTGTGCACCTGTATGGCCATCCTTGCGACATCCAGCCCATTGTTAGTATAGCCAAAAAACGTGGCTTATACGTAATAGAAGATGCGGCCGAGGCCCATGGTGCCTGTTATCGCGGTAGGAAGATTGGTTCATTCGGCGCCATCAGCAGTTTTTCTTTTTTTGGTAATAAAACGATTACAACCGGTGAAGGCGGGATGTGCCTGACGGATAATGAATCGCTATATAAAAAAATGCGTGTTCTGCGTGATCACGGAATGAATCCGAAGCGGCGCTATTGGTATGATGTTGTTGGCTATAACTATCGCATGACAAACCTGCAAGCCGCGCTTGGTATGGGGCAATTCGAACAGCTTGATAAGTTTATTGAGAAAAAGCGCAAAATTGCTGAATGGTATAGTTCTGGACTCATGGATCTGCATGAAAAAGGCGTTATACAGCTACACCCAGAGATGGGATGGGCACGATGCTCATACTGGATGTACAGCTTGGTGATAAATCCAAGGCGAGCCGGCATATGCAGGGATGATTTAATTAAACAACTATTAGATGTCGGGGTTGAAAGTAGACCATTTTTTTATCCAGTACATATCTTGCCTCCTTACCGTAAAAATAAACCACCTTTTCCAGTCGCTGAAAAACTCGGGAAAAATGGGATTAATTTACCAAGCAGCGTAAAGCTTTCCCATGATCAGGTTAAGAAAATATGCAGCGTGATTCGTAAAACAATCACGAACAAATCAAAGTCTTAAGAAGATATGGCATTGTAAATGGATGGTAAAACCACTCTTCTTATTACTTTTAACTTCCCTCCGAGTGTCGGTGGCATTGAGACAATGCTCTATCACATAATGCGGAACATGCCCGGCAAGGTCATTGTAATGGCCCCATGGGTAAATGGCTGTGATGAGTTTGATTTAAAACAAAAATTTAGCGTGATACGCATCAGGTGCGGCAAAGCATCGCCATCAAGGGCAATAAAATTTTTAGTGCGTTCAATACCATTATTTAAAAAATTACATATTAACCACATACAATCAGGCAATATTTATGCCGCATTGGTGTCCATGGTGTTATCAAAAGTATACAACACACATTACAGCGTCTACGCGATGGGGATGGAAATCGCAATTATAAATACAAACCTTAGGTCTTGGCTTTATAAATGGCTTTTCAGATCAGTTCTTAAAAATGCTTCATGCGTACTATCTATAAGTGATTTTACTTCAAATGAAGTTATAAAATCAGGTGTATCAGCAAACAAGATTTTTAAGATTCCTTGCGGGATTGATACCACCACACTTGATTCTTTTTCGCAGGAAAAGTTTGAAATTTTTAAGAAGCGAGTTGTGAAACAATATGATCTTGATGGTAAAAAAATTATCCTAAGCATCTCGCGTTTGGTTCCAAGAAAAGGACATGACCTGGCAATCCTAGCGGTAAATGAGCTGCTACGTGATATGCCGGACGTGACATACATAATTGTCGGTGGCGGACCTGAGTTCGAGAATTGCAAAAAGTTAGTAAAAAAAATGTCGCTCGATAATAATATAAAATTCACCGGGCAAGTTCCTGATGAGGATATTGTGAATTACTATTATTTAAGCGATTTATTCGTTCTACCATGCCGGCATATTAAAGAAACATCGGATGTGGAGGGCTTCGGGCTGGTCTTTCTTGAAGCAAATTATTGCGGCAGGCCGGTTGTAGGTGGTAATAGCGGCGGGATCCCTGATTCAGTTGAACATGGAAAAACTGGCTTTATTGTTGATCCTGCAGACCGCAAAGACATTGCTCAAAAGATAAAATTACTTCTGACAAATGATGACCTCAGAACCAAGATGGGCGTGTATGGTCGAAAACGTGTAATTGAATTCTTTAATCACGATATAACTGTAAAAAAAATTATGGAAGGTTTGTCGCGATATTATTCTTGAAGTCCTTTAATGACTTTTGAATACTCGCTCGCCACCTTGTCCCATGAACGGCTTATGGCAACCATTCTTGCTGCATTGCCCATGTTCATGCGCATTTCAGGGTTTTCAATAAGACTTTGGATTAATTGTGATGTTTCAGATGGATCAGAGGGATCATTGATTAACAGCCCGCTTTTTTTGTCATCAATAAGTTCTGATGCTCCTGCCAATCTTGACACTACACTTGGTAAGCCACAAGACATGGCTTCTATAATAACCAGGCCGAATGGTTCATATAATGTAGGCAGCAGAAAAATATCGGCCATTTGGTAATATTCTAATATCGATTTAGTGTGTGGAATGAATGTCACTAGATTTTTAATTCCAAAATCATCAGTGACGCGCACAAATTCAGGAATATCACCCTGTCCAACAACCACCATTCGTGTCCCGGCGCGGATATTTTCCGGAAGTTTTGCAATGGATTCTATAGCAACTCTTAAACCTTTTCTTGCGTACGCACCAACAAATATAACTACCGTATCACTTTCATTAATTCCAAGTGAAGCACGCATGGTTCGACGACGTTTCTGTTCCAACTCATTGTTGGGTGGGTGAAACATGTCTGAATCTACGCCATGATGGATTATGTGGACATTTTTATTAATTCCAAAGTGCGTAGATAATTCTTTAGCTACAGTATTTGATATAGCAATGTATATTTTGTTTTTGGTGTAAAATTTCTTTTCGAGAAAGACATTATAATCAAGTAATAATTCGTGATATTTCGCCCTTATAAGCCCTTTGGGCCCGCGTGGGAGGACTCCAGCCCAAGCCTCTTTTGGTAAATGTTGTCTCGCTTCGCGCCAGGCCGCGTGTATGAATTGCAGTTGAACAATGTCGCTTATCAGCGACGAAGTGCCGGTAGAATGTACTAAGACACTTTTACGATGCCGCAACCGTTCTAATGCCAGTATCAATGAAGATATGCCGTGATATATTGCGCCAGTAATTATTGATGGCTTATGTATTAGAGGACGTATTTTTTTAAATTTTATTTTTTTTAAAACTTCTTGATCATCAAGCGTATAAGCAATGGCGCTGATATTTTGGTCACCACATAGCCTCCTGATTATTTCAAGCGTGGATCGGTCTTGCCCCCCTTCGCTGTTCAGGTTGTGAATGGCGAAAAAAAGATGTGATGTTTGATCTTTTTTCTGAGTTTTATATCGCATTATATCCAGTGTACAATTTTTAGTTTCATCCACAAGTCCATGTTGCAAATCTCTATGGCTAAACCGCCTCAGTAAACCACGGTTATGGTAAAAGAGCCGGCATAATCACCTGGGACCTGATTGCGCAGTATCACGTTTCGTGTTGCTCCAATAAACAGGTTTTGTGTTCCGCCAGGCCCAATCATCCCTGTTCCTAATGGGAAAGAGTGAAAATTACTTACTCCTATTTCCTTGTCAGAGCTCCCTCCATTACTTGTCACCATTTTTATTGAACCGTTGGCAGGGAGATGGATTGCGTAATCACGATTAGGTTCTCCAGTCACTGTAAAGCTTGCGTTTTCAGAATTTTCAGTCGTTCCCGGCGGTACCGTTTTAGGCAGGGAGCCTTGTATCGCCGTGCCAAAATTGAGATCAGAGATTTTTGAAATAGATAACACGGCTATAACGGTCTGGACAGCTTGCGCAACGGCCGAAGCCGCTAGCGCCTTATAATATACCGCCGTGTTTAATGCTATCGTTGTAATTAATAGTTGGATTAAATGATTTCGTAGGCGCATTGATGTCCTCCTTGACAACAACATGAATACTTATCGAGCAATTACTTAAAAACTTAAGCTCATGGCCGCTAGCTAGCTATGCTTGTATGGCAACTGGCGAATCGCCGCAGCACTCTGAGAATCCGTCAAAACTTCGGCGGTCTAGCCATCCAGCTATTATGGAGACGCACTCAGAATTGTCGGCGATCACGAACATGCAGAACTGAGCCATCCGATGCGTCAACCACAACTTGTCTGCCGGCAACATAAAATTCGTACGCGTATTTCGCGTCAACAGTGCGCCCCATATCCGGTTTTGAAGCCCATAACACAAGACTTCCGCCTTCTGGCGTCGCAGGTTTTAAATCCGGCAGTGCAGTAAGTGCTTTTACCCCCGCTTGCTCTGTTGTAAGTCTCTCCCCTGAAGGATTCACACGGACAAAAGGAAGATAATCCGAGTAAACGCTAATGAGTTCTCCATTTTTGCCAAGATTAATTGATATATTACCATATGGAGCCAATGGCACACCATTACGGGATTGCCTAAAAAAAACTTGTGCTGACACCGGACCACTTTTTGTTGAGACTTTTTCTAACAACCAATCATTCTCTACCATTAAAAGGGGCTTAATCGATTCAATGATTTGTGCCGCGCGTGTTTCTATTTTTGAAATATCCAATGTAGAAAAACCTGGTACGCCGTTTTTAGCCGCAGTATCGGTCTTATCATCAACCGCCATGGCCAGCTTTGAATGAATCGATGCCAGCGCCCCATTTTTTAAAAACTGCGGCTCCAAACCTGGACCAAATCTGCTTTGGAATACTTCCCATGCGTTATCAACACTCCTGATGGTGTCATTGGTACTTTTTATGATATTTTTATTTTTTATTGAAGGCGCTGGCCTAAAGGACTTAGCAGGAATAGTGCCTGCTGATATTAAACTTGTAGAATCATTGGAAATGGCTGCATCAGTTAAGCGTTTTAAATAGAAAAAATAAAATGCACCCCCCACAGCGGCAATAACAACTACCACTACAGGTACGCGCAGCTTGTTCATCAATTCACCATCGTCTCAAAAATCAGTGTTTCTGTAGGCCCATTTGATGGAATTAAACCAACCTGAAACTTAACTACATCACCGCGCTTGGCTGTCGCGTTCACTTTAACCCACACAGCTGTCGTCCAACTTTTATCAAAGTGCGGATTGGTTGAAAAATAACTATTACCCAGCGGAACATGCATGGTCGGATTCAGGGCTGACAATGAATCAACGATTTGAGTCCCATTTATCTTAATATAAGTGATCTGAACTTCTGAATCTGAAACTATCCCCATATTAGCGGCAGAATTGAGAAATCTGACATCTGGATTCAAAGATTCAATAA